>NICF_comb_assmDRAFT_10000306_pt1 | contig 41471 bp, 41 predicted proteins | sample NewIslPassag4_SG_FD_11279 | JGI IMG/M metagenome (IMG submission 11279)
AGCGGGNCTCGCAGCGTGCGGACAAGGTCAAAGACGGAGTCGATGGTCACTCCCGCTGAAAGGGCCCTCTGCCCCGCCGCCTGCACTGTGGGCCCGTCGGCCAGAGGATCCGAATAAGGCATACCCAGCTCGAGCATGTCGGCGCCCGCGGAAACAACGGCATCGACCAGCCGCTCGGTCCATTCGATGCTGGGATCCCCAGCCGTCATGTACGGCATCAGCGCGGCCCTTCCCTCGCGGCGGCAAGAGTCAAAAACTTGTTGAAACCGGCTCACTTTGCCCCACCTCCAAACTCTCCCAAGATCTCCGCCACGTGCTGGACGTCCTTGTCTCCCCTGCCAGAAATATTGATGATCACGATCCCGTCGGAGCCAATCTCCCGCGCTACCCTGACGGCGTGGATGACGGCATGGGCACTTTCCAGGGCCGGGATGATCCCCTCTGTCTTGGTGAGCAGGAGAAACCCTTCCAGTGCCTCCTGGTCCGTGACGGCGACGTATTCGGCCCTCCCTGAATCCTTGAGGAAGGCGTGCTCGGGGCCGACGCCGGGGTAGTCGAGGCCAGCGGAGATGGAATGCGCCAGGAGGATCTGCCCGTCGCCGTCCTGGAGGATGTAGCTCAGAGAGCCGTGCAGGATCCCAGGAGTGCCCCGGGTAAGCGATGCGGCATGACGCCCGTCAAGCCCCTCTCCCGCCGCTTCGACGCCGATCAGCCGGACGGAAGAATCCTCGAGGAAGGGATAGAAGATGCCCATGGCGTTGCTCCCCCCTCCGACGCAGGCGACGACTGCGTCGGGAAGCCTGCCAGCGGCCTCGAGAATCTGGGTCCGCGCCTCCCGTCCGATCACCGATTGAAAGTCGCGCACCATCGTCGGGTACGGGTGCATGCCGACGACCGAGCCGATGAGGTAGTAGGAGGTCTCCACGTTGGTCACCCAGTCGCGGATCGCCTCGTTGGTCGCATCCTTCAGCGTGCGGCTGCCCGATTGCACCGGTCGCACTTCTGCGCCCAAAAGCTTCATGCGAAAGACGTTGAGCGCCTGCCGGCGGATGTCCTCCTCGCCCATGTAGACGACGCACTCAAGGCCGTGCTTCGCACAGACCGTCGCCGTCGCTACCCCGTGCTGGCCCGCTCCCGTTTCGGCGATGATCCGCCTCTTGCCCATTCTCTTTGCCAGCAGAATCTGGCCGATGGCGTTGTTGATCTTATGGGCGCCGGTGTGGTTGAGGTCCTCTCGCTTGAGAAAGATCTGGGCGCCGCCTACCTCCCTGGTGAGCCGCTCGGCGAAGTAAAGCGGCGTCGGCCGGCCGCTATAGGTGCGCAGTTCCTGCATGAACTCCTCTTGGAACCGGGGGTCGGCCTTGGCCTCCTCGTAGGCGGCCGTCAGCTGGTCGATGGCGGGGATGAGCACCTCGGGGACGAAGCGGCCGCCATATGGCCCAAAGTACCCGGCTCTAGCGATTGCGCTCATGGGATGATCTGCCTCGCTTTCATGATGAACTGCTCAAGCTTTACGGGATCCTTGATGCCCGGTTCCTTTTCGACGCCGCTGCTTACGTCGATCCCGTACGGGCGGCAACGGGCGACGGCCTCTTGGACATTCTCCGGTCTCAGCCCGCCTGCGAGGATCCAAGGCCTGCCGGCGACGGGGGCGCCGCGAAAGCCGGCCAGGATTGTCCAGTCAAAGGTGAGCCCGGTTCCCCCCAAGCGCCCGGCAGCATAGGTGTCAAAGAGGAAGGCAGACGCGGATGGGTAAGCTTCGCATTCGGCCAGCGTCTTGGGGCCTTGGACTCGGAAGGCTTTGATCACCTTTACGCTGCGGCTGATCTCGTCCACGCTCTCGGGCGACTCGAGGCCGTGGAGTTGCACGGCGCCCAAGCCTACTTCCTCCGCCGTCTTCAGCACCTCGGCGGCTGGGGCGTTGACGAAGACGCCCACGGCCGTGACGAAAGGAGGAAGCATGCGGACGATCTCCCGCGCCCTCTGGGGAGCGATCCGGCGCGGGCTCTCGCAGAAGATGAAGCCGATCGCATCGGCTCCCAAGCGGACCGCCAGCTCCGCATCGTGGAGGTTGGTGATGCCGCACACTTTTACTCGGGTGAGCGCTGCGTTCACGCCACGGTCTCCTTTCGACCGCCTCGTCCCGTGAGCGAGCGGAGCTTGGCGGCCACGTCGCGCTCTTTCGTCAGCGCTTCGCCAACCAGCACGGCGTCGACCCCAAGGCTTTGGAGAAAGAGGATGTCGTCACGGCTTGAGATGCCGCTTTCGCTCACGACGACGATCTCCTGCGGGATCCGGCCGATGAGCCGTTCGGTCACTTGGAGCGTGGTGTGAAAGGTGGCCAGGTCCCGGTTGTTGATGCCGACCACGTTGGCTCCCGCCTCGAGCGCCGAGTCCAGCTCCTCCTCGGTGTGTACCTCTACCAGAGCGTCGAGGCCGAGCTCGACGGCCAAGGCGTAGAGCTCTCTGAGCCTCGACGGCTCGAGGGCGGCGACGATCAACAGCACGGCGTCCGCCCCGTGCACCTTGGCCTCGAAGACCTGGTACGGATCGATGATAAACTCTTTGCGCAAAAGCGGCAAGGAGACGGTGCGGCGCACCGCGTCCAGGTGATCAAGGCTTCCCTGAAAGAAGCGCTCGTCGGTGAGGACACTGATCGCGGCGGCCCCCTCCGTAGCGTAAGTTGTCGCGAGCTCCACCGGGTCAAAGTCCTCCCGGATCACTCCTTTGGAGGGCGATGCCTTTTTCACCTCCGCGATAATGCTCACCTCACCGCTGCGGACGAGGGCTTGAGCAAATCGGGTGCGTTCTGTTGACTTTGTCGAAAGCGCACTCGCCTGTTTTTCCAAAACGGATAACGGAACCCGCTCTTTGGCCTTGGCGATTTCCTCACGTTTGTGATCCAAAATCCGGTCTAAGATCGTCATGCCGCTCGACTCCGCGTAAAATCGATCAATGCCTCGAGCTTCTCGTAGGCCCGGCCGCTGTCGATGGCTTCGGCCGCTTTGGCCACGCCTTCGGCGAGATCCGGAGCAAGCCCAGCGACAAGCAGCGCCGCCGCTGCATTGAGCAGCACTACGTCGCGCTGTGGGCCCTCTTTTCCCCGGAGGACGCTGCGGACGATCTCGGCATTTTGCTGGGCGTCCCCGCCCGCAATGGCCTCCGGGGGCCAAGCCTTGAGGCCTGCGTCCTCCGGGCGGATGCGGAAGGTGGTCACTTTTCCATCCTTGAGGTGAGAGACTTGAGTCTCCCCCGAGATCGAAATCTCGTCGAGCCGCGGCTCGCCGTGGACAACGTAGGCCTCCCTGACTGACAGCCGGCCGAGGACGTGGGCTAGGGGTTCGGTCAGTGCCGCATCGTAGACGCCCACCACCTGTGCCTGGGCCGAGGCGGGGTTGGTGAGCGGTCCCAACACGTTGAAGACGGAGCGGATTCCGATCTCTCTGCGGGGACCTACCGCATGGCGCATGCTCGAATGAAAGATCGGTGCGAAAAGGAAGCCGATGCCCACGTGCTCAATGCACTCTTGCACCGCTGAGGGCGCCAGGTCGATCCGCACCCCTAAAGCTTCGAGGACGTCGGCGCTGCCGCAGCGGCTTGAGACCGAACGGTTGCCGTGCTTCGCGACGGCCGCGCCCGCCGCGGCAGCTACGAAAGCCGACGCGGTAGAGATGTTGAAGGTGTTGGCTCCATCGCCCCCGGTGCCGCAGGTGTCGACGAGAGGAGTCCGAGACGGCGAGATCCTGTTGGCCTTTTCCCGCATCACCTTGGCGCAGCCGGTGATCTCGTCCACCGTCTCCCCTTTGATCCGCAGGGCGGTGATGAAGGCGCCGATCTGAGCCGGCGTGGCCTGGCCGTCCATGATCACTTGCATCGCTGCGGCCGCCTCGTCCTCGGTCAGGTGGAAGCCCTCGACGGCCTTGCGAATAGCTTCTTGAATCATGCATCTCTCCTCCTGTTGATTCGGTTCTTCCGCCGCCGCTGTGACGCCCGTCTCATCGTCTCAGCCCGAGAAGGGCCGGGCTTACGCCGCCTGCCGGTGGACGCGGGCGAGAAAGTTGGCGAGCAGGCGTTTGCCGTCTTGCGTGAGGATCGACTCGGGGTGAAACTGAACTCCCTCCACGTCCAACGTCCGGTGGCGCACGCCCATGATCTCCCCCATCTCCGTCCATGCGGTGACGATGAGGCTATCGGGAAGGGAATCCGGTGCGAGAAGCAGCGAGTGATAGCGCGTGGCGGTGAAAGGCGACGGGATCCCCTCGTACAGCGAGCTGCCGTCGTGGTAGACCGGCGAGGTCTTCCCGTGCATCAGCCGCTCGGCGCGGACCACCTCGGCCCCGTACACTTGGCCGATGCACTGATGCCCCAGGCAGACGCCGAGAATCGGAAGCTTCCCCTCGAACGCGCGGATGATCTCGCAGCTTACCCCCGCCTCGGCCGGCGTGCACGGTCCCGGCGAGATGATGATCCCGTCGGGGGCGATCCTTTCAACCTCGGCAAGGTCGATCGCGTCGTTGCGGCGCACCAGCACTCGCTCGCCCAGCTCTCCCAGGTACTGGACGAGATTGTACGTAAACGAGTCATAGTTGTCGATCATCAAAATCATCGTGCGATGGCCTCCTCCGCGAGCGCGATGGCTTTGAGCATCGCCCGCGCTTTGTTCAGCGTCTCTTCGTACTCCCTGGCCGGATCGGAATCGGCGACGATCCCCGCGCCCGCTTGGATGTAGGCGGTCCCGTCCTTGATCAGAGCCGTGCGGATGGTGATACACGAGTCCATGTTTCCCGAGAAGCCAAAGTAACCGATGGCCCCGGCGTACGGTCCACGCCGGACGGGCTCCAACTCTTCGATGATCTCCATCGCCCGCACTTTAGGCGCGCCGGAGACGGTGCCGGCCGGGAAGGTGGCTCGCAGGAGGTCAAAGGGATCACGCCCGGGAGCCAGGCGGCCGATGACGTTGGAGACGATGTGCATCACGTGGGAATATCGCTCGACCACCATCATTTCATCCACTTTGACGCTGCCATACTCGCAGACCCGACCCAGGTCGTTTCGACCCAAGTCGACCAGCATCACGTGCTCGGCCAGCTCTTTGGCGTCGCGCAACAGCTCCTTGGCCAAGGCTTCGTCCTCCTCGGCCGTCCTGCCCCGTGGGCGAGTCCCCGCGATGGGGCGCACCCGGGCGACACCGTTTTCGGCCTGTACCATAATCTCAGGGCTTGAGCCCACGACCGCCAGGTCTGGAAACTCGAGGCAGAACATGTACGGGGATGGGTTGACCGTGCGCAGGGCCCGGTAGAGATCGATGGGCTTTGCACGCAGCGGCACTTCGAACCGCTGGGAGAGGACGACCTGGAGGATGTCGCCCGCCCGGATGTACTCCTTACAGGCCCGCACCGCGTCTTCGAAGGCGGCCCGCTCGAAGTTGGAGCGGAGCCCCTCGGGCAGGCGGGGAGCCTGGCTGTTTTGTCTGCTGAGCACGAGCGGTGCTAGGGGCGAGCTCTGGCCCGCAAGAGAAGCCAGAGTCTCTTCGATGCGGGCGACCGCTGCGTCATAGGAGCGCTCGGGATCATCCGCGTCCACGTTCGCGTTCACTACGATCTTCAGCGTGCGCTGAGCGTGATCGAAGATGAGGACCGTGTCGGTGAAGATGAAGTAGGCGTCGGGCGCTCCGACGGGATCGGGCTTGGTGTCGGGTAGCCGTTCGAAGAAGCGGACCATGTCATACGCGAGATACCCCACGGCTCCCCCGTAAAAGCGCGGCAAACCTGGCACTTCGGCGGGGCGGTACGCTTTGAAGAGGGCGCGCAGCGCCTCGAAGGGATCTTCGACTTCTCTTTCGGCGAACTCAAAGCCGTCGCCGGCCCCCGCGCCGCGCGGGCGGCCGAAGAAGACCTTTTTTCCTTTGCTTTTGAAGATCAAGGAGGCGGTGTTGCCGACGAAGGAGTAGCGTCCGAGCCGGTCGCCGCGCTCTACGCTCTCGAGGATGAACCGGTACGGCGCTGTCCCCAGCTTAAGGAGAGCGGAGACCGGCGTCTCCGTGTCGGCAATCACTTCGGTGTAGACGGGGATCAGCGTCGCATCCCGCGCGAGGCGCAGGTACTCTTCCCGGCTTGGGATCACCGCCGGTCGGGCGGCTTGTGCGGCTATGGTGGACATCTCCACGGGCTGCTCCTTTCGCGGCCCGGGCAGAGTGACACTTCTCCTAACGTAACGAAAAAGCCGGATTCTCGTCACCTCACGAGAACCCGGCAGTAGCGTCTAAAGCACGATTACAAGACGCGGCTACGTCCAATGAAACGTCTCGGCTCTGCTCGGGCTCGGCTCAAACTCCGGCTTGCGCCGGCCGTATGGCGGCACAAGCCCTCGGCTCAAACTCGCGGCGCCTTCGTGCGCCGCGTTTCGAAACTCTTCCTTTTCCGGTATCCTACCCCGTGAATGCCAAAGCTGTCAAGAGCGTGGCCGTCATTTTTTCTGGAAGATGCCGCTTTGAAACCGGGGGCGGCGAGCGTCAGCCGTCCCCCTCATCGACGGGCACCAGCGTCACGCTCTTTAGGAAGTCGAGGCGACGCATGTCGCGCTCGAGCTCTTCGGGGCGGTAAAATCGCCCCACGATCCGGGCTTCTGCGCGCTCGGGGTCGTAGCCAACCTCCTTGAGCTCCAGGTCCCTGCGGGAGCGCACGAGCCATTCCCGCAGGCCCCATTCGATGGCCTTGGCGCTGTGCTCCCCGTAGTAGAGAGCGAGAAGAGCTGTGTGAGAGACGTCCCACACGTAGTGAAAGACCTTTCCGATCCAAAAGAAGAGGCCCGCGGCGATGATCCCCACGGTGAGCGGGTTGGCTTCTGGAGCCGAAAAGACGAGCCACAGCACGACGATGCACGGGACGGCGTACTGGCTCATCCGCAGGTGTGCGCCGTAGTAGGTCCCTTCCCGGTTTTGGATCAACCCTCCCCGGCGAAGGGCCCGACGCTTGACCACCGCGAGCAGCGCTCCGTAGACGGCGAAAACGACGATAGCCGGGAACAATGCCCTCTGGGTGACGAACCCGGCAAGCCCTACAATGATCACCACGGCTGCTCCCGCGATCGCCCCGGCACCCGCCGTCACCCAAGGATCGGCGTTGGCACCAAGCCCGAGGGCCTTGGGGATGACAAAGTGGTTGGCGATGTCGCCGGGATTGAGGGCCACGAGGTCCAGCTCGCCCGCGTAAGAGCGGATCCGGTAACCGCTAAGGACAAGAACGAGGGCGACTGCCATCAAGGTGCCGAACCGGGCCTCATTTCCTTGAAAGATGAGCGCATACGCGCCCGTCGATCCGGCAAGGAACCCCACGGTGATCAGGAAGGCGCTGAAGATGCGAAAGAGCGGTGCGAACAACCGTCTCACCCGCCTTTTGTGGCAGCGCCCCGGCCGGCTGAAGGTTCGTCGCTTTGCTCAAGACGGTAAACCCGCAAGCGGGAGCGGTTTTTGGCTCTAAGCGCAAGGATGGCCGGTGGGGCGCTCCGGTGAGCGCTCCACCGGCTCTGATTCTCCTTTATCCTTCGTATGCCTTGTATTTTGCCAGACGGAATTCGATGTCGCCTCGGGCCTTGCAAAGAAGACTCTCCCAAGCCCCGGGATCGCTGTTTTTGATCGAACGGTAGCGGCCCTCGCTTTCCAGGTACTCCGAGACGGGGATGCTGGGATCCTTGCTGTCGAACTGAAGGGGCTTTTCCGCCCGGCGTGGGTCGTAGCGCAAGAGCGGCCAGTGACCCGAGGCGACGGCGAGCCGCTGCTGATCCAGTCCCTTGTGCATCTCGATGCCGTGGGCGATGCAATGGCAGTAGGCGATGATCAGCGACGGGCCTTCGTACGCCTCCGCTTCGAGGAACGCCCGGATCGTCTGCTTGTCGTTGGCACCCATGGCGACGGTGGCGACATAGACGTGACCATACTGCATCGCCATCAGGGCCAGGTCTTTCTTGGCCTTCTCTTTCCCTTTCGCGGCGAACTTGGCGACGGCACCTCGCGGCGTCGCCTTTGAGGCCTGCCCGCCGGTGTTGGAGTAGACCTCGGTGTCGAGGACGAGGATGTTCACGTCCGCACCGGTGGCCAGAACGTGGTCGAGGCCTCCGTAGCCGATGTCGTAAGCCCACCCGTCGCCTCCGACGATCCACACGCTGCGGCGGACCAGGTCGTCGGCGAGTTCGAGCAGCTCCCCGGCCAGCCGGCTTTCAGCGCTTTCCGGGGCCTTCCGGACCAGCTCGCGCAAGACCTCTTTGAGCTTCGCGACGCGCTCTCGCTGCCGCAGGATGCCCGAGACCTCTCTCTGCTCGGCTTCCAGAATCTCCCGGGCGAACTCCTCGCCCACCGAGCTTGAGAGCTCTCTTAGCAGCCTCTTCGCTCTCTCTTCTCTCTTGTCCAGGGCGATCCTGATCCCAAGGCCGTATTCGGCGTTGTCCTCGAAGAGCGAGTTGCTCCAGGCGGGGCCCCTGCCTTCGCTGTTGGTCGTCCAGGGCGTCGTCGGCAGGTTGCCGCCGTAGATGCTCGAGCAACCGGTGGCGTTGGCGATCACCGCCCGGTCACCGAAGAGCTGGCTAAGGAGCTTGAGGTACGGCGTTTCACCGCAGCCCGCGCACGCGCCTGAGAACTCGAAGAGAGGCCGCAGAAGCTGCACGTCCTTGACGTTGTCCATGGTGAAGTGGCCGTTTCGCGCCACTTCGGGCAGGCTCAGGAAGAACTCCCAGTTACGACGCTCCGTCTCCACCAGCGGCGCTTGCGGTTGCATCGCGATGGCCTTGGAGCCGTCCTTGCCCGTCACCGGGCACGCCTCGACGCAAAGAGAACATCCGGTGCAGTCCTCCACGGCCACCTGCAAAGTGTAGCGCTGATCGCGCAGGCCCTTCCAGCGAGCCGGGGCCGACTTAAAGCCCTCGGGCGCCGACTCCAGGTAGGAGGCGTCGTACACGCTGGCGCGGATCGCCGCATGCGGGCAGACGAGGACGCATTTGCCGCACTGGATGCAGAGGTCAGGGGCCCACACCGGCACCTCCTGTGCGATGTTGCGCTTTTCCCAGCGCGTCGTTCCCACCGGGTACGTGCCGTCCGGAGGGAGCGCGCTGACCGGCAGCGAGTCGCCCCGCATCGCCAAAAGCTCAGCCGTCACCGTACGCACGAACTCAGGCGCCTCGTCGGGCAGGCGCCAGCTCCTGCGCCTTGTTGAAGCCGTCACTGCCGCCGGCACCTTCACTTCGTGGAGGTGACGCAAGGCCTCGTCAATGGCCCGGAAGTTGGCCTGGACGACGGCCTCCCCTCTCTTGCCATAGCTCTTGCGCACAAACTCCTTGATCTTATCGATAGCCTCCTGCTCGGGCAAGATGCCGCAGAGTGCAAAGAAGCAGGTCTGCATCACCGTGTTGATGCGGTTTCCCACTCCGGCCTTGGCCGCCACCGAATAGGCGTCGATGGCGTAGAGCTTGAGGTTCTTTGAAAGCACCTGCTCTTGGACCTCGACGGGCAGCCGATCCCAGGCCTCCTCGGGCGGATGCGGGCAGTTGATGAGGACCGTCGCTCCCTCTTTCGCCCTCGCCAAGACGTCGTAGCGGAAGAGGAAGTCGAACTGGTGCACGCCGACGAAGTCGGCATTCTGCACTTCGTATGCGCTTTGAATCTTCTCCTTGCCAAAGCGCAGGTGCGAGACGGTAACGGTCCCCGCCTTGCGGGAGTCGTAGACGAAGTGACCCTGGGCGTAATAGGGGGTGGTTTCGCCGATGATTTTGATGGTGTTTTTGTTGGCGCTTACGGTCCCGTCGGAACCCAGGCCCCAGAAGATGGCGTTGACGCCGCTTTGGGGCTCAGTGCAAAAGTCGGGGTCCCACGGGATGCTGGTGAGCGTCACGTCGTCGATAATACCCACCGTAAAGTGGTTTTTCGGCCGCTCGAGAGCTAGGTGATCGAACACCCCTTTGACCATTCCCGGTGTGAACTCTTTTGATGAAAGCCCATAGCGGCCTCCGACCACCAGCGGGTATTCCCTAAAGGGGGCCTCCCCCGCCGCAAAGGCCTCGGCAACCGCCGTCACCACGTCTTGGTAGAGGGGTTCGCCCGCGCTTCCCGGCTCCTTGGTGCGGTCGAGGACGGCAATCCGCCGCACCGTGGCGGGCAAGGCCTCGATGAGGCGCTCCCCTGCAAACGGCCGGAACAGCCGTACCTTGACGACCCCGACCCGCTCCCCGCGAGCGACCAAGGCGCGCACCGTTTCCTCGGCTGTCTCGCACCCCGACCCCATGAGGATGATCACCCGTTCGGCCTCGGGGTGCCCGACGTACGAGAAGAGCTCGTACTTTCGTCCTACTCGTTCGGCGAAGAGGTCCATGACGTGCTGTACGATGTCGGGCGTGGCGAGGTAATAGGGATTTGCCGCCTCTCTCGACTGAAAGAACACGTCGGGGTTCTGGGTGGTGCCCCGGACCACCGGCCGTTCGGGCGTGAGCCCCCGCTGGCGGTGCCTTTTTACCAGCTCATCGTCGACCAGGGCGCGGATGTCCTCGTCGCTGATCTCTTGGATCTTGGAGACCTCGTGGGAAGTGCGAAAACCGTCAAAGACGTGGAGAAACGGGACCCGGGCCCGCAAGCTCGAGGCCTGAGCGATCAACGCGAAGTCCATCGCCTCTTGGACGGACGAGGCAAAGAGCATCGCCCAGCCAGTCTGGCGCGCCGCCATCACGTCGCTGTGGTCGCAGAAGATGGAGAGCGCGTGCGTGCCCACCGAACGGGCTGCGATGTGAAAGACGGTGCTCGTAAGCTCCCCGGCGATCTTGTACATATCAGGAAGCATGAGAAGAAGTCCCTGGCTGGCCGTAAACGTCGTCGTCAGGGCACCGGCCTGCAGCGCCCCGTGCACGGCGCCGGCAGCGCCGGCCTCCGATTGCATTTCGACGACGTGCGGCACTTCGCCGAAGAGGTTCTTCTTCCCCGCTGCCGCCCATGCGTCCGCGAGCTCACCCATGGGCGAGGAGGGCGTGATGGGGTAAATGGCGATGACGTCGTTGAGTTTGTACGCGATGCGTGCTGTGGCTTCGTTCCCGTCTACGGTGATCCACCGCGGGTTCATCCAGATCCCTCCAGCGGTCGGTGTCGACTCGTGCATGGCTGGTCCCGACAAAAAAGTACCAGGGGATTCCATCCCCTGGTAGAGTAATTTGTGACACGCTGGGAGGGACGAATGTCCCCTATCGGCGGATCAAGGCCTCGATGCGCGGCCGGTCAAACCCCACGACCGTCTCGCCGTCGACGATGGTCACCGGAACGCTTCTGCCCACGTTGAGGCGGATGAACTCCTCGTACGCGTCGGGGTCCTCGTCTACCCTGCGCTCGTCGTACGCGACGCCGTTTTGGGTAAGAAACTCTTTTACCATCGTGCAGTAGGGGCAGGTGCCCGTCGTGTATACCTTGACGTCCATGCATCATCCTCCTCGCTTTAGATCGTCACTCACATCATCTCCCCGGCCCGACGAGGCTACTCCGCTTGACTGGTCACCTCTAGGAAGTCCGGACGTGCCGGTCCGATGCCGCCGGCGTTTTTCCTTAACCTTATAGGATGCGTTCGCTAGCAAGCGTTTATTTCCCTTATGCTCTTCTCTCAATCGTCGCGCTGGATTCCTTGTTTTCTGGGTGTTGGACATTCGTCCCTTGACACCAATAGCCCGATAGGGTAATATCCGTGCAGCTTGCGGGCGATGCGACGCCGTGCAGAACCGTTTGGGGGCGGGGGAGCGGATCGCTGATTTGCAGATTGATGGATGAGACGTCCGACGGAACCTCACTATCAGCACCGCATGTGCGGGCTGGTTCTCAAGGGTAAACTTTGAGATATGGATGCAAAGGAGCGCAAGGCGTAGAGCAACGCCGAACTTCACACACAAGTTTTAAGGGGGACGTGAAGTTGCCATCACGCAGGACGATGATCTTCGCCGTGGCGGCGCTGGCCTTGGCCCTAGCCCTGGCGGTAGCGCTGCGGTTTTCCGATACCCGCAAGCCGGAGGTCATTTCGCTGACGGCTTCGGCGTTTCACGGCGCGACGCTGGACCCTGTGGTGAGGGCTCCCCAGGTCGAGCTGCTCGATCATCGCGGGCGGCCTTTCGATCTCCATGGGGAGACGTCCCGGGGAAACCTCGTCGTACTCTTTTTCGGTTACACCAGCTGCCCCGACGTCTGCCCGACGACGCTGGCCCATCACAAGCAGGTCAAACAGCTTATGGGAGAGCTTTCGGACCGGGTCAAGTTTGTGATGGTCTCCGTCGATCCCGAGCGCGACACCCGCGAGCGGATGGCACAGTACGTCGAGGCCTTTGACCCCGATTTCATCGGGCTCACCGGAGAGCTGGAGGAACTTAAGCCGATTTGGGACGCATACAACGTCGTGCCGGAGAAGCAAGAGGTGGCGGGCTCGGCTCTGGGGTACGCCGTGTCGCATCCGGCGTTTACGTACGTCATCGACCAGGACGGCAACGTCCGCCTGGTCCACTTCCTCGGGCTTCCGGCCGACGCCGTCGCCGAGGACCTCAGGACGCTGCTCAACGAGAAAGTCTAGACGGGGTCGTCGAAGCGGGGTTTAACGGGCGGGCCTTCGCGATGAATGCTCGACCGTTGAAGCCGCTTTTCTCCAAGAGAATGATCACGAAACGATCACGATTGGGTCTAAAGAGCTCAACTCCCAACGAAGCACCACATAGCAGGAGGAAAAGGCGACTATGGAACTCCGTACCTTTCGCTGGTTCGTCGCTAATAAGAAATGGCTCGCCGGCCGTTGGATCGCCCTATCGCTAGCCGCTTGGGCGGCGGCGGTGATGGGCCCCGGGGCCATTGCCCACGAGCTGGCCGTCGATGTGGAAGGCGCTTGGAGCCGGCCCGCCATCGCCCAAGGGAACGGCGCGGTCTACTTCTCCCTGACCAATCGGGAAAGTGAGCCGGTGACGCTGGTGGGTGCAAGCTCCACCGTGGCGCGCTTTACCGAGATTCATGAGACCTACGTCATCGAGAGTCAAGGTGAGGCCGATCACGGCGACGAGCACACTCATGAACATGCCGCCCCCGGGGATGCCCCCAACGCTCATGGGCACTCGCACGCCGGACACGACGAAGCCTCCCCGGCCGTAAGCGTGCAGCCTGGGCCGACCCTGGGGATGCGCAAGATCGACGAGATCACCATCGCTCCGGGTGAGACGGTACATTTTGCTCCCGGCGGGTATCACGTGATGCTGATCCAGCTCGAGAAAACTCTCGTCTGGGGCGAGCGCTTCGACGTGATGCTTCACTTCGCCGACGGCCACACGCTCACGTTTGCGGTCGAAGTGGGCGCGGGCGGTGCGTAAGCCCGGACCCACCGTCGGGGCGGCCTTTCGGGCGGCGAGTCCGAGGGCCGCGTGAACGGCATCGCACGCGCAGAGTCGTGATGACAGACCGACTTGACCAGTCGATGGAGGCCCCGTGCAGCAGCTCACTTATCTCGATCACTTACGCATCATCGCCGGCAACTGGGGCGCGCTCTTCGTCCTCTTTGGCCTTGCGGTCGCACTGGGCGGCGCAAACCTCGTAGTGGGGACGCTTCGCGGCAAGCGTCCCCATCGCTCGTGGGAGAGAGCCCTGGGGGGTGCTTTCTTGATCGCAGGCGGCCTGCTGTGGGCTTACCTCGAAACTTTGGTGCCCACTCGCTATGCGTCAAACCCAGTAGCCGGGCGCAGCGCCGCGGAAGTCGCCGCCGTGGCGGTCCCCATCTACCGCGAGCATTGCGCCGTCTGCCACGGCGACAAGGGACGGGGCGACGGGCCACTCGCGGAGTTTGTCACGCCGCGCCCTGCGGACTTCGCGACGCACGGGTGGCATCATCGTGAGGGCGAGCACTACTGGTGGATCACGCAAGGCATCCCGGGAACGTCGATGCCCTCGTTTAACGATTTCTTATCGGAGGAGGAGCGTTGGCTCCTCGCGCGGTATGTGAAACAGTTAGGAAGAGAGGCGCGGCTTCCGTGACGTTTGGCGAGTCTTTGGTCCTGTGGCTGTGCCGTCCTAACTTAAACGTACCCGGCCTTCCCTCGGGCACGTTCCGGATGCACGTCGACGTTTTAGCCGGCGTGATGATGCTGGTGGGACTTTACTTTGCCTTCTCGGGGAGCATGAAGGCCCGCGGCATCGTTTTCGAAAAGCGACAGCGCCTCTATCTAGTCCTCGTCCTCGTGATCCTCCTCGTTGCCGAGGTCTCTCCCCTCCACGATCTGGCGGAAGGGTACTTGTTCTCCTTCCACATGGTACAGCACATCTTGCTCATCCTGCTCCTTCCTCCCCTTTTGCTCTGCGCTTTGCCGGAGAAGGTGTTTGAGCCCCTCCTTCGCCGCCGGTGGGCGCTTCGCATCGCCAAGGTCCTGACCCATCCGGTGATCGCGATCGTCGCGGGAAACGCCGCCTACACTCTGTGGCACCTGCCCATCGCGTACCAGTCAGCCTTGGTCTGGCATGAGCTCCACATTTTCGAGCACATCCTCATGATCGGAACGGCGATCTTGATGTGGTGGCCGATCTACAGCCCCGTAAAGGAGCTCGAGACGCTGGGGCCGCCGGCGAAGGCACTCTACATCTTCGCGATCAACCTCGCCCAGATAGGTGTGTTCGCGTACGTCACCTTCTCTAACAAGGTGGTCTATCCGTTCTACGCCTCGGCCCCCAGGCTCTTTGGCATCTCTCCTGAAGTCGACCAGACCCTGGCTGGCGTCATCATGAAGGTGGGCATGGCCATCGTCTTCATCCCCATTCTCGTCGCCATTGTGTTGCGCTGGGCAAAAGAAGAAGAGCTGGGTCATGTCGGGGCCAAGTCTTGACGAGTTTCGGTGTGGCAAGAAAGCTGACAACCTGACCACTCCCTTCTACCGGGTCAAAGGACTCTCTCAATCTGCCGGGGAAATGTCGCGTGGAACTTGCCGCTTGTCCGACCGCGACCTGGTCGGTCGGCGGGACGCGATTACCAAGGAGCGTGACGCCTGTGATCGTGAAGAGAGAGCCCTTGTCGGCGATGGTCCCGCGCCTTGTCGCCACGGCCCGAGGAGACTTACCCGCTACTCTCGTCATCCGTAAAGGCCGGCTCGTCAACGTCTGCACACGAGAGATCCTGGACGGGGTAAACGTCGCCGTCCAGGGATCGCGCATCGCCTACGTAGGCCGCGGAGAGCCTTTTTCCATCGATGAAAAGACAGTCGTCATTGACGCAGGCGGGCGCTATATCGCTCCCGGCTTTCTGGACGGGCACTGCCACATCGAAAGCAGCCAGCTGACCGTAGGCCAATTCGCTCGGGCGGTGCTGCCGCGGGGCACCACCGGAGGCTTTTTCGACGCCCACGAGATCACCAACGTCCTCGGGCTCGCGGGCCTTCGCTTGATGCTGGAAGAGGCCCGCACGACACCCCTCATGGCGTACATCCAGGTGGCCTCGTGCGTCCCAGCCAGCTCCCTCGAGCTCGAATCGCCGGGCGCCGTCATCGGCCCCGCCGAGATCGCCGAGGCGATGAGCTGGGGACCGGACGTGATCGCCCTCGGCGAAGTGATGAACTTCCCGGGTGTCGTCTACGGCGAGCCGCGCATGATCGGGGAGATCCAGGAGGCGCTCGCTCACGGAAGGGTCGTCGACGGCCACTACACCTGGCCGCCCGACGACCGGCTCGTCGCTTATGCCGCCGCGGGCATAACGGGCGATCACGAGAACGTCACCGCAGAGGACGTCCTGGCTCGTTTGCGCCTTGGGATGTACGCCAAAATGCGCCGCGGCTCGGCGTGGCACGACGTGGCCCCGACCATCCGGGCCTACACGGAGCACGGCGTGGACACGCGGCGCATGGTGTTGGTCACGGACGACCGCAGTTCCGAGTCGCTGCTTGCCGAAGGGCACATGGACTTCGTAGTGCGCCATGCGATCCAACAAGGCGTGCCGCCGCTGATCGCCATTCAGATGGCGACCATCAACACGGCCGAGCGCTTCGGCGTCGCTCGTGACGTGGGAACCGTCACACCCGGCTCCTATGCCGACATCATCCTTCTCGACGGCAATCTGTCCGACGTCAACGTCTCCCTTACGGTTGCGGCCGGGGTCGTCGTGGCGGAGAACGGTCGCATGAGCATCCATCTTCCCGCCTTCTCGTACCCGCCGGAGGCGACGAGCACGGTGCGGCTTGCCCGGGAACTCCGACCCGCTGACTTCGCGATCGAGGCACCCCCCGGAAAGACGGTGGCCCGAGTCATCCGGGTCATCGAAAACCACGTCGAGACGAAAGAGGAGCTGCGAGCGGTGACCATCCGAGACGGCCGGGTGCATGTGGATCCAACAAGCGATCTCTGCAAGCTCGCCGTCGTCGAACGGCACCGGGGTACCGGCGCGATCGCCTTGGGCCTTGTGACAGGCGTCGGATTCGACAAGCCTGCCGCGCTGGCGACAACCGTCGCTCACGACAGCCACAACCTGATGATCCTCGGCAATTCGGACCGCCTGATGGCGGAAGCGGGAAACCGGGTCGCACGCTGCGGCGGCGGCATCGCGGTCCTGGTCGAAGACAACGGGGAGCTCAGGGAAGCTGATCTTCCCTTGCCCATCGCCGGCTTGATGTCGCCGGAGCCTTTTGAACGCGTGGCGGAGCTTTCGCAGGCGGTCAGCGCGGCTTTGGTCCGGGCGGGTTGCAGGCTGAACTACGCCGTTATGACCCTCTCCCTGCTTTCGCTCGTCGTCCTTCCCGAGCTTCATCTCTCGGACAAAGGGCTCGTCCGAGTTGATCCCGGCGGGTTTTCACTCGTGGAGCTGTTCGTGTAACGGGGGCTAACGGGCGGTGGATAAAGGCATGCAAGCACATCCCGCCGGTGCGGCGGGCCCCGTTACTTGAAGGTTCCACCTGTGCGGCGCCCATAAGAGCCGGCGGGTGTAGCGCCCGGGACGCCGACCGCAAGCCGTCGAGGGTGGCGTCCAAACGCCGACGGAATCGTCGATGGCAAATACGAGGAAGTGATGGTGCTTTGATTCGTCGCTACCTGTTGCACGAGCGCTTGGCGGTGCGCTTTGTGGCACTCTGTGGACTTGGGTTGGTCGGTATGTACGCCTCGTGGGCTTTGGCGTACGCCTTGCTGCCCGAGGCGGCGCTGCGGGGAAAGTCGATCGCCGTCGCCATCGCCACGGACGAGGCCTTGGGCTCGGTCACAGCTGAGTTTATCCGCATCGCTGCGATCAACTTGGCCGTGGCCACCTTCTGCGTCGTGCTTCCCAACCGGATGTTGCACGTAAACGGCTATCCACTGGGATACCTTCCTCCCCTTCTGTGGTTCGTCTACTACGGAGCGCTGCTAGGCAGCAATTCGTTTGCGATCCCACTGCCCCATCGTCTTCCCCCTTCGCTTGCGGTCTTTGCCCGGTCGGGCCCGTACGAGATCGCGGCGTATTGCCTCGTCGCCGCATCGACACACGCGATCGCCGTCGCCTCGTCTCCTCGCTTCTTCAGCCTCGCAAGCAGGCCGGTCGAGCCGCGCCCGCTGTTCATGGAGGGCATCGACAAGAGAGGGATCGCCGCCGGCGTCTTGATGTTGCTCGCCGCCAACCTCTGGGAGGCGTATCGCATCGTCTTGGGCTTTTGAGGAGTGGTGCCCGGCTTCCGGCGGCGCTGGCGCTGGGACACAGCGGGGCGCGGTCCTCCGAGTCCATTCGCGCCCCGTCGTGAAAGCTCAAGGAAAGCTCAAGGCTTCTCCGCGCGGTAGCGCAACGTCATCGGGGAAAAGCAACGTCAGGGGAAAGACAAAGGGCATGACCCGACAGGCTCGTCCGGTCATGCCCTTTTGATCTGGTCGGGCTGGCGGGATTTGAACCCACGACCTCTAGACCCCCAGTCTAGCGCGCTAACCAAGCTGCGCCACAGCCCGACGTGGCCGAACATCTTTAATCCTACCATATGTTCGGCCAGGCTGCAAGCCGTCTTTTGTGCTTCTTGCACGGGAGACGGCCTCTTCATGCGGCCGCCTTCCTCGGAGTCCCTCGCGGCTTTACAAAGCGGCGTTTTGGGTCTCCGGCTGCGACAGGCCGAAGGCTTCGTGGACGGCGCGCACCGCTTTGAGCGCGTCCTCCGCCTTGACGAGGCAGGAGATCTTGATCTCCGAAGTGCTGATCACCTGGATGTTGATGTCGTTTTTGGCTAGCGCCTCAAACATGCGGGCCGCAACTCCCGGGTTGCTGACCATGCCCGCGCCGACGATGCTCACCTTGGCCACGTTGTCGTTGACGATGACGCCCTTGGCGCCCAACTCCGCAGCCACCTGCTCGACGATTTCTTTGGCGCGTGCAAGATCGTCCCGGCTGACGCTAAAGAGCATGTCCGTCGTCTGTTGCTCTTTAGTCGTCTGCACGATCATGTCGACGTTGATCGCCTCGGCGGCCAAGGCCGAAAAGATGCGAGACGCCACCCCGGGCCGGTCGGGGACGTCGAGGATTCCCACCTTTGCCACGTTGACGTCGTGAGCGACGCCGATCACCACCATATCCTTTTCCACGACACGTTCCTCCCGTACGTATGTCCCAATCTCCCGGTTGAAGCTCGAGCGCACATGGATCGGCACGCCGTACATCGCGCCAAACTCGACCGCCCGGGGCTGCAGGACCAAGGCCCCTAGGCTTGCCATCTCCAGCATCTCGCCGTAGGAGACGTCGGCCAGCTTGCGCGCCGACGGCACGACCCGGGGGTCGGCCGTATACACCCCGTCGACGTCAGTGTAGATCTCGCACTCCCGCGCTTTGAGTGCGGCGGCCAAAGCGACGGCCGTGGTATCGGAGCCGCCCCGCCCGAGGGTGGTGATGTCGTCGCCCGGCGTAACTCCTTGAAAGCCCGCGACAATCACGATCTTCCCCTGGGACAGCTCTCGCTCGATCCGTTCCGTGTTGATTTGCAAGATCTTCGCCTTGGTGTGGGTGGTGTCCGTGATGATCCCGCCCTGCGCCCCGGTGAGAGAGACGACGGGCCGGCCAAGCTCGTGGATGGCCATGGCGAGTAGGGCGATGGAGACTTGCTCCCCCGTCGATAGGAGCATGTCCATCTCCCGTTTAGGCGGCCGTTCGCTGATTTGTCGGGCCAGCGCGATCAGCTCGTCGGTGGTGTCTCCCAGAGCCGAGACCACGACGACCACGTCATCGCCCCGGTCTTTAGCTTCGACGACTCTGCGCGCGACTGCTTTGATCCGATCAGGATTGGCAACGGAGCTACCACCGAACTTCTGTACGAGGATGGACAAGGTTACACGCCTCCAGACAAATGGCTTTCAAACCGGAGTCCAAGGACGCGCCCGGCGATGCTCCCTTCGACGGTCACCTGGGCGCCCTTGGCTGCGGGACGAGTGATCAGGCTGCGGGTCGTAACCCCGACTCGGCGAAAGGCCCTGCTCATCGCTTCGCTGACCGCCTCAGCGGTGGGCCGGCGGCAAAAGGCTGCGACCGACGGACCGGAGCCGCTCAGTGCGACGCCCAGCGCACCGGCATCGAGGGCCGCGTCGAAGACGTCTTTCAGGCCGGGAATCAGCTCGCTGCGATACGGCTGGTGAAGCGCGTCCTGGGTGGCGACTTTGAGGACCCCAAGATCGCCCCGGGCCATCGCCGCAATCCACAAGGCCGAACGCGAAAGGTTAAAGACCGCGTCCTCTCGCGTCACCCGGTCCGGCAATCTTCCCCTGGAAAAGCGGGTGTCGAGGTAGAAGTCGGGCACTGCGACGCACACCCAAAGGTCACGCGGCACCTCCACGGAGAGAGCCGTGACCGGGCCGTCCTTTTGCATCACCGAGACCACAAGCCCACCCATGATCGCGGGAGCTACGTTGTCGGGATGCCCCTCGATGCTGGTGGCGATCTCGACGAGGCGAGAGAGCGGAAGCTCGCGGATGCGCACGGCGTTGGCTGCAAGGAGACCGCCCACGATGGCTGTGGCACTGCTGCCCAGGCCGCTCGAGAGCGGCACCCGGTTGACGATTCTCAAGGAGACCTTGGCGCAAGGCGGCTTTTCTCCCACAAAGCCCATCTTGAACGCTTGGAAGACCAGGTTGTCGCCGCTTCTGGGAAGGGCCTCGGCACCCTCCCCTTCCAAGGTGACGCCGGCAAGCTGCAAAGCCTCCGGCCCCTCCCCGGGAAGGCCGGGCCTTTGACCGGCCAAAGGCGTCTCCTCGAGCGTCACGTGAAACTCGTTCCACAGGTCGAGGGCCATTCCCAAAGAGTCGAAACCTGGGCCCAGGTTCGCGGTGGTCGCCGGCACCCGGACGATCACCCGAGCGCTCATCGGAGAGGCTCCATTTCCTCGGCAGCGCCGGTGACCGCCGCATCCAGGATGCGTTCGACGCCCTCGATGGTCGCCTCGACGACCTGCACCTCTTGGCCGACGGCGATGGCCCGGTCGGGATCTTTGAGCCCGTGGCCCGTGAGGACACAGACGACCCGGCTGTCTTTCGCGACTCTACCTTCCCTGCTGGCCTTGATGAGACCCGCTAAAGACGCGGCCGAAGCCGGCTCGCAAAAGATCCCTTCCGTCGCGGCCAGCGCTTGGTACGCCGCGAGGATCTCCTCGTCGGTCACGGCGTCGATTACACCGCCGGACTCGTCCCGGGCCGCCACCGCTCCTTGCCAGCTGGCGGGATTTCCAATCCGGATCGCCGTGGCGACCGTGTCGGGGTTAGGAATCGGCCGCCCGTGGACGATGGGGGCGGCACCGGACGCCTGATATCCCATCATTTTGGGCAACGTCCGACAATGGCCGTGCTCCCGGTACTCCTTAAAGCCTTTCCAGTAGGCCGTGATATTGCCGGCATTACCGACCGGGATAAACAAGTAGTCGGGCGCCTCGCCCAGCTGATCGACGATCTCAAAGGCGGCGGTCTTTTGGCCTTCGATCCGATAGGGGTTGATCGAGTTGACCAGAGTGATAGGGTATTTGGCCGTCAAGCTCCGCACGAGGTTGAGCGCGTCGTCGAAGTTGCCCCGGATCGCCACCACCTGGGCGCCATGCACGATGGCCTGGCTGAGCTTGCCCAACGCGATGTTTCCTTCCGGGATTAAGACGACGGCCTTCATCCCCGCCCGCGCTGCGTAGGCCGCTGCCGAGGCCGAGGTATTTCCGGTCGACGCGCACATGACCGCCCGGGCACCCTCTTCTTTCGCTTTGGTCAAGGCCACGGTCATCCCCCGGTCCTTGAACGAGCCGGTGGGGTTGAGCCCTTCGTACTTGACGTAGCTTTCCGCCGCGATGCCAAAGGCTTTTGTGAAATTGGGGATCGGAATGAGCGGCGTTCTCCCTTCCAAAAGGGTGACGATCTCCGTCGTGGCGCTCACGGGCATAAAGCGGCGGTAGGCGTCGATGATCCCTCGGTACACGCTCTTACTCTCCCTCGACACGGATGACGTTGGCTACGCTGCGCACGGCGGGCAAGGCGGCAATGCGCTTGAGCGCCGCTTGCATATTTCGCTCCAGCACCTTGTGGGTGACAAAGACCAAGCTCACCGGATCCTGCCGCTCTCCCTTTTGGATGACCGAGCCGATGCTCACCCCGTTGTCGCCGAAGGCCTGAGCAATCTGTGCCAGCACCCCCGGGCTGTCCACCACTTTCGTATGGACATAGTACGACGATACGATCTCCAGTGGCGAGAGGATCCGCTTGCTCCCTGCCCCCCGGGCGAGCCAGCCGTTGACCCCCCGGCGGATGTTCTGCGCCGCCTCGACGATGTCGGCCACAACAGCGCTGCCGGTAGGAAGCTTGCCGGCTCCCCGCCCGTAAAACATCAATTCGCCCACGGCGTCGCCTTGAACGAAGATCGCGTTGAACACGTCGTTGACCGCCGCCAGGGGATGATCCTTGGGCACCATCGTCGGATGCACGCGCGCTTCGATGGCATCTTCGTGGGCCTTGGCGATGGCAAGAAGCTTGATTACGTACCCGAGCTCGTCGGCATAAGCCATGTCCTCGGGCGTTACCCGGGTGATCCCTTCACAGTAGACTTCCTCGACGGCCACATCGGTCTCAAAGGCGAGGGAGGCGAGGATCGCGAGCTTGTACGCCGCGTCGTTGCCTTCGACGTCGGACGTCGGGTCGGCCTCGGCGTAACCCATTTCTTGCGCCTCTTTCAAGACCTCTTCAAAGCGGCCTCCCTCATGGGCCATCTTGGTCAGCATGTAGTTGGTCGTGCCGTTGATGATTCCCATCAAAGCCTGGATCTGGTTTGCGACCAGGCACTCCTTTATCGATTTGATGATGGGGATGCCGCCTGCGACGGCCGCTTCGTAATAGAGGCCGACTCGCCGCTCGCGAGCCAGCTCCAGGAGCTCTCTGCCGTGCTTGGCCAGGACCTCCTTGTTGGCCGTGACGACATGCTTTCCTCTCTTGAGCGCCTCGGCGATGTAGCTGCGCGCAGGCTCTACGCTTCCGCCCGGACAGCCGATCAGCTCGACGATGATGTCGATCTCGGGATCGTCCAAAAGCTCGGAGGCGTCTGTGGTGAGCCACTCGGGAGCGACGGGGACACGGCGGCTCTTTCTTATATCGCGCACCAGCACCCGCTTGATTTCGACCGGACCGCCGGCGCGGCGTGTAAGCTGCTCCGAGTTTTTCACCATGATTTCAAAGACGCCTGATCCGACGGTGCCAAGGCCCATTATCCCGATGCGAACGGGCGAATGCACGGCTGTCTTCCTTTCGGCAATGACATCGACTAGTAATTATAGCATCTTTGTAGAAGCCTTCAAACCCTCACTCGACGAGATCGAAAGGTGGTTCCGCCTCTCCTACGGCCTCCTGCAGAAGCTTGGAGAGCGGGACAAATTCAAGGCCCTTGGCCCGCACACCCAGGATGACTCCCTCGAGCGCCTCGACGGTCGCCTCGCGGTTTCCTCCTTCCCGGCCGATCAGTGCCCCGCTGTCGTGAAAGAGCAGGATATCGCCGGGTTTTACCTCGCTAACGATCCGGCGGACGATCGCCTCGGCCGAGAGACGGTTTCCCTGCCAATCGAGGCTTGAGAGGGTCCAAAGGACCACCTTTTGGCCCAAGAGCGCGGCCGTGCGGCGGAAACGGCCGTCGTAGAGCCCCCGCGGCGGGCGCACGTATTCGGGGTAGACGCCCGTCGCTTCCAGGATCGCCGCAGTGGTTCCAAAGAGCTCTTCGTAAAGGCGCTGGGTCGAGGCCGTGGGAATGTTGATGTGGGAGTACGTGTGGTTTCCCACTTCATGTCCACGCTCGACGACCGCCGCCGCGATTTCGGGATACGCCTCGACGTGCGCCCCCACCATGAAGAACGTCGCGGGGACATCATGCTTGTCGAGAAGGTCCAGGATTCTCGGGGTGTACTGGGGGCTTGGACCGTCGTCGAAGGTGAGCGCCACCCAAGGGCGCGAAGGATCCCCCCTGCGATAGATGTCGGGCTGGTGTCCGAAGCCGTGATAGACGTAGATGTTGAGCAACAAGACGGTCGTTCCCACCGCGCACAGGAAAAGAAACGCGTGTTTCAAAAGCCCTGCGACCCGGCGGGGCCATCTGCTTGCAGCCCGGATCCACCGCTTTCCGTAGCCGGAAGAGATCCGCCTCCAAAGCCACCAGAACAGGAGGTGCCATGCGCCCACGAAGAGGCAGGCTACGACGACTCTTAGGATGGTCTCCCACGGCATACAGCCGTTACACCTCAAGGATTAGGCCGTCGTAGGAAACCACGAAACCGTGCGGCTCGAGCGCCTCGACCAGCTCTTCGTAGAGGAATCCGCCGTTATGCGAGAAGTGGTTCGCGATAAAGCAAGTCTTTTCGGTCGCCGTCCCTTCGAGGAGCATTCGCTCCTTAATGCGGATGAGCATTTCGATGTTGCCGTGGTGCACACCGGCCCCTTTGGGCCCGCCGGTGCAGTCCAGGACGACCGCGTCGAAGCGGTGGCCCTTTTGCGCTTGCCAGTGGTCGTCGGGATACCAGCCGGAGTCCTGGCCATAGAAAAGGGTCTTACCTTCCCTTTCGAAGATATAGTTGAAGCAACCCCGCTCGGGGAAGTGGTTGGCGACCAGCGGCGTAAGCCGGGCGTCGCCTACCTGGTAGGTGGTGTACGCCTCGAGCTCGTGCAGCGTGATGTTGGCGGCTGCCAGGTCGGCTACTGCCGCCTTGAGGCCGTCGACGGCCCATCGATCGGCCCAGATGTCGAGCGGCAGCGTCTCGTGGGCGAAGGGAGGCCGGCGAAACGCCATCTCCTCCGGGTAGTAGTGGTCCTGATGCGTGTGTGTAAAAATCACATGCCTCACCGCGCTGAGGTCGACGCCGTCCCGCAGCGCCTGCATGTAGGCGTCTGACGACCAGTCGAACTGGAAAACACCGTCGACGAGCGTCGCCGCCCGTGTCCTGATCGAGCGTCCCCCCCGCTCACGCGCTCGGCGACAAGCGTCGCAGCGGCAAAAGACGGCAGGCCAGCCCTCGGCGGCCCCCGAACCCAAGATGTGGATACGCATGTGCCTCGCCTCCTCGCATGAGTCGCCGCTTCACAATAGCGTGATAAATTTTCCGTCTTCCCGGGTATCTCCTTTCAAAGCCTGCCGCCGCCTCTCGTAAACTCTTCCAAGAAAAACCAAAACGACCGGGCCGCACAATGCGGCACGGCCGTTTGGAGGGGGATGGGAGTTCCTCGCCTCTACTGCTGGACGATGGAATCCTTCAGCGCCTTTCCCGGGCGAAAGACGGGCACCCGCCGCGCCTGGATCTCCATCGACTTTCCGGTCTGGGGGTTGCGCCCGACGCGCGCCGCTCGCTCTCGCACCTCGAAGCTGCCAAAGCCGACGAGCTGCACCTTCTCTCCTTGGGCCAACGCCGATTGGATCGATTCGAAGATCGCGTCGACCGCCATGGCGGCCTCCTTCTTGGAGAGGTTGCTCTTGGCCGCAACCTGGTCGACAAGCTCCGCCTTGTTCATCTGCACCCTCCTCGAGCGTCGGTGTTGGGCGTAGGTTGCCACCTTTCCAAGCTTTGTATGCGGGAAGTACCATCCGGCGCCACTCGAAAGAGGAATGAACCTTCTTTAGAGGATGATGCAGATGAGCCCACCGCTCCCTTCGTTGAGGATCTTGGTCAGGGTCTCCTGAAGTTTCTTGCGGGCGTTGGCGGGCATGCGGGTCAGCTTGCTCTGAATTCCTTCGCGCACCAAGTCTTGCAAGGACTTTCCCAGGAAGTCGGAGTTCCACACCTTGCCAGGATCCTTTTCAAACTCTTCCGTGAGGTAGCGGGCGAGTTCCTCCCCTTGCTTTTCGGCCCCGACGAAAGGAGTCACCTCTGTGACGATGTTCGCCCGCACCATGTGGATGGAGGGGGCGCTGGCCTGCAGCTTAATGCCGAACTGCCCGCCCCGGCGCACGATTTCAGGCTCGTTGAAGCTGATGTCCTCCAGTCTGGGCGTGACGATGCCGTACCCCGTCTCCTCCACCTGGGCCAGGGCTTCGGCCAGTTTGTCGTACTCGGCCTTGGCGTGGGCGAGATCCCGCATCAGGCGAATCAGATGGTGGTCGCCTTGAATCTCAAACCCTGTAAGCTCTTGCAGCACCTGGTAGAAGAGGTTCTCACGCACGCCCAGCTGGATGGTGGCCGTGCCGGTCCCAAGCGCCATCTTGGCGAGAGAGACGCGGTCGATGAAGTCGTATTCGGCAAAACGCTGCACCGCCTTGTCGACGTCGCGCAACCTTTCGACCGGAGCGATAGTCTCCTCGATGGCCTCCAGGTACTTCTTGGTCAACCAGTGATCAGAGTCCAGCTCCTCCACCCAAGCGGGCAGCCGGACTCCGATCTCCCGCACGGGAAACTCAAACAGCACCTCATGGAGGAGCTCGAGGATCTCGTTTTCGGTCATCTCCAGGCAGTTGACAGGGCAGACCGCGACGCCGTAGCGCTCTTCGAGCTCCTGGGCGAGCTGGCGCGTCGCAGCGCTTTCGGGGCGTGTCGAGTTGAGCAGGACGAGGTACGGCTTGCCGATCTCCTGGAGCTCCTGGATCACTCGCTCCTCCGCTTCGACGTACGCGGAGCGCGGCAGGTCGGTGATGGATCCGTCCGTCACCACTACCAGTCCGATGGTCGAGTGTTCCTCGATCACTTTGCGCGTCCCGATCTCGGCCGCTTCTTCAAACGGGATCTCGTGGTCAAACCAGGGCGTGCGCACCATGCGCGGGCCGCCTTCCTCGTGGAAGCCCAGCGCCCCCTGGACGGCGTAGCCCACGCAGTCGACGAGCCTCACCTTGAAGCTGACGTTCTCCTGGAACGTGATCTCGATGGGCTCGTCGGGCACGAAGTGGGGCTGGGTGGTCATCACCGTCCGGCCCGCGCCGCTTTGGGGAAGTTCGTCCCTCGTCCGCTCGCGGGTGTGGTCGTCCTCGATGTTGGGGAGCACCAAGAGGTCCATGAACCTCTTAATAAAGGTCGACTTCCCCGTGCGCACCGGCCCGACGACTCCGATGTAGATACTGCCGCCGGTGCGTTCGGAGATATCTCGAAAGATGTCAAATCGCTCCACGTCCGGAAGGTCCCTCCTTCGGGTCTCAAGGCAGCGAACGCGTGCAAATGTCACTAGAACTATATTGAAAGGAGGGACGGGGTATGACGCGGGTTTTAGAGGGGATCTCCCGTGGCCGAGAGCTTCGAGAAGAGGTCGAGGTGCTCGGCTTTGGGATCGCGGCCCATGAGCCCTGAGACCAATTCCGAGGGGTTCTTTCCGCCGAACAGGACGTCGCTTACCGCCTGGGTGATAGGCATCTCGACGCCCATGCGCTGAGCCAGCACCAGCGCGGCCCGGCACGTGGGGATGCCTTCGATGACCATGGGAGTCGAGCCGATCACCTCGTTTATGGAAACGCCCTTCCCAATGAGGCGGCCGGCTCTCGTGTTGCGGCTGTGCGAGCTGTAGCAAGTGGCGATGAGGTCTCCCACCCCCGAAAGGCCGCTGAAAGTGATGGGATGAGCTCCGAGGGCGATGCCGAGCCGTGCCGTTTCGGCAAGGCCCCGGGTGATGATGGCCGCTTTGGTGTTGTCGCCATAGCCGAGGCCGTCGGCGATGCCGCAAGCCAGGGCGATGACGTTTTTCAGCGCTCCGCCAAGCTCGACGCCGGTTACATCGTCGCTGGTGTAGACGCGAAACACCGGCGTCATCAAAAGCTCTTGCCAAGCCAGCGCCGTCTCGGACGCGTGCGCTGCCACGACGGTCGCCGTAGGCAGCCCCCTGGCCACTTCTTCGGCGTGATTGGGGCCGGAGAGCACCGCAAGCTGCTCTCGTCGAAGCGCACCGTTCTCAAGGAGCAGCTCCGACAGCCTCTTTCCTGTCGTAAGTTCGATCCCTTTCGCCGTGTTCAGCACCAAGTGACCGGGTCGAATCAGAGGCGCAAGCCGTTGCCACAGACCGCGTACTCCTTGCGCCGGTACCGCAAGGATCAAATACCGGTGGCGAGCGACCGCCTCCAAGTCTGAGGTGAACTCGACTGATGCGGGAAAGGCGATACCGGGAAGGTACGGCTCATTGACCCGTGAGCAAGACAACCGTCGGACTTTGGCCTCGTCGCGTGCCCAAAGAGTGACGCACCGCCCGCGGCTTGCAAGGAGGATGGCCAAGGCGCTCCCCCAACCGCCGGCGCCGACGATGCCGATGGCGGCGTCCATCATCGCCTGTCCGCCCTCGCCGTCGCCCGCTCGCCGAAGCGATACTCCGTACCCGAGAGCAGGCGGCTGACGTTGGAGCGGTGGCGCCAAAAAGCGAGGAGGCTGATGAGGCATGCGGCCCCGACGTACGCCGACCCATGGCCGAAGGCCCAGACGAACACCGGCATGCACACGGCTCCTGCCAGCGAGCCCACGGAGATGTAGCGGGTGACAAAGACGACGAGGATCCAGACGGCCAAGAGCGCCAGCGCCAGGCGCAGGTCAAACGCGAAGGCGACGCCGAGCGCCGTCGCAATTCCCTTGCCGCCGTTGAAACGGAGAAAGAGGGACCACACGTGGCCTGCGACGGCGGCAGCTCCCGCCCCGGCCACGATCCAGTCAGAGAGGTCGAGGCTTTGGGCGGCCACGACCGGGAGCGCGCCCTTGAGCACATCCAAGACGAGGACGACGGCGGCTGCGCTCTTCCCCACGGTGCGCATGACGTTGGAGGTGCCGATGTTGCCGCTGCCGTGCTCGCGCACGTCGATGGCTCCCCAGAGCTTGCCGATGATTAGCCCAAAGGGGATCGACCCCAATAGGTAGCTAGCTAGAAGCAACCAAAGCGCGCTCATTCTTTCCCCCTCGCCCCCGGTATGCCGCCCGACGCTACGCCCGCCGGCGCAGGCGCAAGACGATCGGGGTGCCGACAAATCCAAAATTCTCTCTGAGCTGGTTTTCGATAAACCGCAAATACGAGTAATGCATCAGCTCAGGATCATTGACAAACAGGATAAACGTCGGCGGTTTCACCGCCGACTGCGTGCCGTAGAAAAGCCGCAAGCGCATTCCCTTGTCGGTGGGCGGCTCGCGCCTCATGGTGGCTTCGTGCAGAACCTCATTGAGCCGTCCCGTCGGAATCCGTAGCGCGTGCTGGGACGCGACATAATGGACGAGTTCAAAGACGCGGTGGACGCGCTGGCCCGTCTTGGCCGAGAGAAACAGAATAGGTGCATAAGAAAGAAAGCCTAACTGCGCCCGGATCTGCTCCTCGTAGCGGTTGATCGTCTTGTCGTCCTTTTCGACCAGATCCCACTTGTTGACGACGAGGATCGTCCCTTTGCCCGCCTCGTGGGCGTAGCCGGCGATCCGCTTGTCTTGCTCGGTGACGAGCTCCGTCGCATCCAGCAGCATCAGGCAGACGTCAGCGCGGTCGATGGCGCGCAGGGCCCGGATGACGCTGTAGCGCTCCACGGGCTCTGCGATGCGGCTCTTTCGCCGGATGCCGGCGGTGTCGATGAGCGTGTAGCGCACTCCGTCGCGGGTGATGTGTGAGTCGACGGCATCCCTGGTCGTCCCCGGGATGTCGGTGACAATGCTTCGCTCTTCCCCAAGGAGGCGGTTGACCAACGACGACTTGCCCACGTTGGGCCTGCCGATCACCGCGACCCGGATCTCGTCATCCGCCCGCGCCTCCTCCTTATCTGGTGGCAGCAGACTCATCACCTTGTCCAGGAGATCCCCCACGCCTAGGCCATGCTCGGCGGATACGGGGATGGGTTCGCCCATCCCCAGGGCGTAGAACTCGGCGGTCGAAGCCATAAGGCGCCGGTCGTCCACCTTGTTGGCGACAAGGAGGACCGGTTTGCGCGAGCGCCTGAGCGCCTCGGCCACCTCCTGGTCGGCTGCGACCAATCCAAGCCGGGCGTCGACGACGAAGAGGATGACGTCGGCCTCTTGCATGGCCAGCTCGGCTTGCCGGCGCGCAAGCGCGGCGAAGCCCTCCTCGGCGCCGAAGTCGATGCCTCCCGTGTCGACCAGCGTGAAGCTCCTTCCGGCCCACTCACATCCGGCATAGATCCGATCGCGCGTGATACCCGGCACATCTTCGACGATGGCGACGCGCTGGCCTACGATGCGGTTGAAAAGCGCCGATTTGCCGACGTTTGGACGTCCGACGATGGCGACGATCCCTTTGCCCACAGGCATACACCCTACGCTTTAGCCGCGATTTGGGCGGTTTTTCACTCACCGCCGGGGAACCTCCGTACAGTTCGGGAGAGGCCTGCAGGTTTCCTCTCACGCCCTGTCCGATTCCCGCGCGGTCTGTTCTTTCGTCTGCCGCACGAGCCGGGTGAGATGGGAATAGGCTCTGAGAGTGCCGTAGACGACCAACGGCCGGCCCAAGGCGACCAGCCCCAACCGGCGAGAGAGAAATCCGCCGACTCGCATTGGGAGGTTGACCGCCTTTAACGTATCGACGAAGAGGAGATCGCTCCTTGTTCCTCCCGCCAGCTCAAAGCCGTGCACGAGAGCGCGCACAGCCACCTCTCCGGCCCCTCCCCGACCCAAGACATAGACGTCATGGCCGAAGGAGTCCTTTCCAAGGTGGTCGAGATGGCCCATTTCATCGTGGGGAACGTCGTCGAAACGAGGAACGGCCAACAGCTCGCCGGGGTGGGGCTTGCGGTCCAGAGGCAGCGTTCCCAAGTGGATGGCGGCGGCGACCCGCGACGAGTGAGCTCCTCCGTAGCAGCTGTAGATGATCTTCATCCGTGCCTTACGACGATGTAGGTGCCGTTGCGCAGATCGTGCACGACGCCCAGCGTCACTGTGCCGATGTACTTTGCCACCCGCTCCCGTTCTTTCTCATCGCGAATGCGAAAGACGACCGGTCCGCCCAAAGGCGCGGGCTCTTCGTCGGAGGTGATGACGGCGAGGATCGAGTTGTTGATGCTGACGTTCATCCAAGACCCCCCAAACCGTTAGTCGATCATCTGACCTGCCACCGATTGCGTCGGCTTGCGCACCGCCGCTTCGAGCACCGGGACCCGGCGAATCGCCTCCAGGAGAGCTTCGGGATTCCGTTCCGCTGGAACGATGGCCATCACCACCTTGCCGCTCTTTCCGTCCCTCCTCACCAGGGGTGTGAAGTACGGCTCGTCGATCTCCTTGGTGATGCCCACCAGGGTCGAGGCGTCATGGGCGATGGCCTGCCGCTGGCCGATGTTCGCCAGCGTTGCCTTGGCGCTTGGACTCTTGGGGATCATGACCACGCCGATCCCCTCCTGCAGGTAGCGCTCGCGCACTTCTTGTAATCCGATATTCATCAGCACGACCCCGGAGACCATAAGAAGCGGCCCGTCGAACTCGATGGGAGCGATGCTAAGATCGACCAGGTCACCGACGTGCGGTCCGCGCCCGCCTCGGCGGGCCCAAAAGCCACACCACCACGCCCGCGCCGGCTCCGGCGGCGAGGGCCGCCCAGAGGCTCGCTCCCATTTCGGCGGCGACGATCGTCGCAGCGCTGGCGACGAGCGCCGTCACCATCGCCAGGTAATTGCGCGCCTCAAAAACCCGGGCGATACCCTCGATGTACGCCTTCCCTCTGGGGACGAGCTCCGACTCCTCCAGGTTGAGTAAGGTCTCCCGCTCGATGCTACGAACCTCCCGAAACTGGGTGGCGGCGAGGGCCAGAAAGCTGGCTGCGGCGAAGTCCTTCGTCACCAGGGCGGGAACGGCCACGGCGCCCAAGAACGCGGCGATGACCGCGAGGGTCATGTGGATGGTGTAACCTTGAGGGTAGCTTGGATACTGCCGGTAGTCGATGACCAGAGTGTCAAGGCGGGCCAGCGCCCCGGCGCACGTGCCGAGGACGACGGCGCCGATCAGATGTTCCGTCAACAGGACGGGTCCCCCTCACGAAGGCGAGCCACCGTCGTCATCCTCTTGCGAGCCAAGGCGCGAGCGACTTCGCGAGAAGCGCCGCACGAGCCCACCCCACCCTTCTTTATTGAGGACGACCCATGCCGCCCCCCCGGCGAGCGCGAGGAGGATGATCCAGCCGGCCGTGCCAAGTCCGGCCCGGCCGACCCCTCCTGAGCCCGCTCCCGGGGTGAGCCCGGCCGCGGCCGCGACGACCTGAGCCGTCGGCTCGACGGAACGGAGCGCCTCCTCCAGTGACGTGACGTGGGTGCCGAATTCGATCAAGATCATGCGCGGCCCGAGATCCTGGTTATAGTTCCCTCGGGCGTGAAAGATCCCCTTGACCAGGCCAGGGAATTTCTCGTCCGCGATGGCTTTGATCCGCTTGGCGTACTCCAGATTGGCCTGCCGGTTCTGGTTTTGCCGGCCCACCACCAGCCGGATCTGGCTCATTGTAGTGCCGTTGACGGTCGCAATGTACTCCTCCCGCCGGGGGATCGCGTCCCGGTGGACGTCGATGATCGTCACCGGCCGCTCCCGGCTGATCTCGGCGGCCGTCCGGCGCGAGCGGAGGTAGGCCTGACCGTCGTGGGGGAGGTGACTGTCGTCCTTCCAGATCACCTTATAGCCCATCTTCTCGAAGGCCTCTTTGAGCGCTTTGCCTACGCTGTGGACGTCCCCGTATTGTTCCGATTCGGTGCCGCTCGAGGGGACGTATGACTCGGCGTTGTGTGTGTGATAGATCCCGATCACCGCTTGCGAGCCTTGGTTCGCCTGTGCCCCCAGATATCGAGCGAGAGCGGTGAAGATCCCCCGGCCCGCCTGTGCCCCCGCCTCCATCACGCGCAGTGCGTCCGAGACGTCGGGCATTTCGGCCGTCCCCCTCGCCTCCACCACGACTCTGTCGCCCTCGATCGCTACCACTTCAAAGAGCCGGTTTTCCTCGTCGATGTACTCATCGCCGATGTCGACGATCACGGCCGACTCCGCGACGGTCACACCCTGCCGGGTGACGAAGGTATAGTATCCGCCGTCGTTTCGCTCCCCCAACTCCCATTGGGGCGGCTCAAAGACGCCCTCTTGCGAGAGGGCGGCGCCGGGCAGAAAAAGCGCACAAAGCCCAGCAGCGAAAATCCAGCGCCACTTCGCCCTACTCATCGCGCTCTCCCTCCACCCTCTGCTCGCTTGATGAGCTTTCGTCGCGGGTCGGCCCGCCATCAGTGTATAGCGCCCGGGGCCGCTCCCCGGAAAGCTCCGGTCCGCCGCGAAGCCTCTCTCGCGCCTCACCGAAGAGTTCCGCAAAGGCGACGGAGATGAGCCCGGCTAGGACGACGGCGTCAAACACTCCTGCGCCTCCGATGGAAACGTCGCTCCTCATCCCCTGCACGAACGCCTGGACGGCGTAGGCCACGTCGGCTAGGACGACGCCCAACGTCCCCGCAACGAAGGCGGCCCGGCGGGATCTGCCGGCCAGATAGCCTAGGACGCCGCCGACCAGGGCCGAAAGCCATAGCGGGTCGATGAGATTCGTCTGGGGGGGATCGAAGGTGGTGAAGGAGCCGATCACGCGGATGACGATCGCCGTCGCGGCCGCGGCCACGACCGCGCGCACGCGCTCTTTGGCCGTGTCGGCCCGGGTTAGGAGGTAGATCGAGAGAGCGACAGGAACCAAAGCGCCGCCCACGTTGATGGAAAGGCTCGTCCTCCCTCGGGAAAGCGGCAGGTCGATGAAGCTTCCCACCACCATGAGACCAAGGAAGGCGAGCGCCTGGGCATCCGAAAGCCGCATGCGGTCGAGCACCCGGTGGGCCACGCCGAAGTAGACGAGAAGGGCCACCGCAAAGAGGACCACGAGTCCGGTGGGCACGCTACTCCCTCGCTTTCACCTGACGTCGGACTACGGGGTGTAGACTGCCCGACCGTGTCCCCAGGTATGCAAAAGAGGGTGAGACGCCCTGCGCGGGCGATGTCTCACCCTCTTGCGGAAACTCCTATACGTTTTGCGAGTCAACGGCCGAATGCCACGGCGTGCCCGATCCGACCGTGACTTCTCAAAGCATCAGCGCGCGTCGTCTTTGAAGAGGTTTCCGAGATCTTCAAAGACGTCGCCGAGCGTGACGGTAGGCGCCTCCCCGCTGGTCGTGCGGGGTTCAGGGCGCGGCGCTCGTCGCCTTGGCCTTTCGGGTTGCGGCGAGCGCATCGAAAGGCCGATCCGCCGCTTGTCGACGTCGACGCTCACCACTCGTACATCGACTTCATCGCCGGGGTTCACCACTTCCGACGGGTTCGCCACGTGATGGTCGGCAAGCTGGGAGATGTGGACCAGCCCTTCGATCCCGTCTTCCAGCTTCACGAAGGCACCGAAGTCGACGACGCGGGTGACCGTCCCGTGCACCGTGGAGCCAACCGGGTATTTGGTGTCGGCGGAGAGCCACGGATCGGGCAAGGTCTCCTTGAGGCTCAGCGAGATCCGCTCGTTCTCCGGGTCGACTTTGAGGACCTTCACCTTGATCTCCTGGCCTTCTTTCACCACGTCGGAAGGATGGCGGACACGGCTCCAGGCCATCTCGGAGACGTGCAGCAGGCCCTCGACGCCCCCGCCCACGTCCACAAAGGCGCCGAAATCGGTGATCCGTCGCACGACGCCGCTCGTGACGGTGCCCTCTTTGAGGCTTGCGAACGCCTGCGCCTTAGCCTTCTGGTACTCTTCCTCCAAGACCTCCTTGTGGGAGAGGACCACGTTGTTGCGCTGGCGATCGAGTTCGATTACCTTAAGACCGAGGGTTTTTCCCACGTACTCGTCGAGGTTTTCCACGTAGTTTCGCGAGACGTGCGATGCGGGAATAAATCCCCGCACCCCGACGTCGACTAGGAGGCCGCCTTTCACTCGCTCAGTGACCGGGGCGTAGATCACTTCCCCGGTCTCTTTTGCACGCTCGAGCCGCTCCCAGGCGACGCGGCTGTCGGCGCGCCTTTTCGAAAGGACGACGTTGCCCTCGGCGTCTTCGACCTTGAGGACGTATACGTCGATTTCATCGCCCACCGAGACGACGTCTTGGGGCGTCTGACCCGACCGCAGGCCGAGCTCGTAGAGGGGAATCCGACCCTCGAATTTGTACCCGACGTCGACCATCACCTCGTCGCCGCCCACCTGTACCACTTTTCCGCGGACGACCTGACCCGGTTCGAGGGTGACAAAGGTCTCGTCGTACTCGGCCATCTTGGAGGGCGACCGCGGTGCCCCCACGTCGGCTGCTTCACCCGCTGCGGCTGCACCCACCTCCTGACCGGCGCCGGTCGCGGTGGCCGCACCGCCCGTCTCCGCCGTCGACTCCACCCGGGGCGTGGACTGGTCGCCGACCGCCCCTTGGCCGAGATTCTCTTTTTCCTCCATGGCAGCCACTTCCGTCTCGAAGGCGCTGCCTTCTTGCCTCTCCGTCATCAGGAACTCCCCCCTAGCGCGTACCTTGCAGTCGGCGCCCAGCTGATCGATCGAGCCTCTCGAGCGCCGTGCGGAGCCGTGGAAACCAGCAGTTTCTCGTCGATGTGTTTGTTTCCAGGCTCCAAATGTGTGAACCCAATGTGCTGAAAGCGGATCGCGCGCTGTCGTCGTTGCCGTCACACGGCAACGAGCGGCGCCTCCCCGCGTTTTTCCGGCGGCCGTCCCCCCTAGTATCGGCAAACGAGATTTTGGATAATGGGCCAATACGCCTAGTCATTCTTGTTCTTACAGTAGGATTCCTTCCCGCTCGGCGTGCCAAAACCCTCTTGCTCGCACCGCCGGCCCTGGAAAACCACCGTCAGACGGCGTACGTCCACGCTTCTTGTTGCATCAATTTCTTAATTTCCTCCATCATCCGCTGGTTGATCTCGTCGATCGCCTCCTTCGACTCCCGTTCAAGATACGGAGAGAGATCGATGGGCTCGCCGAAGCGGACGATGAACCTGTTGATCTTAGGAATCCCCCGCTCGATGCGAAACGGTCGAAACGTCCCGATCAGGGCGACGGGGACGACGGGCACGCCGGCCCGCATTGCGATGAGGCCCGCTCCGCGCCGAGGTGGAAGAAGCTCCCCGGTGAGGGTGCGCGTCCCCTCGGGAAAGATTCCCACCGCCTCTCCCCGGGCGAGGTACTCGATCGCCGTCCGAATCGCTGTGCGATCGGCCTCGCCTCTGCGGACGGGAAAGGCATACACTCTGGGAAGCGCCCAGGAAAGGACTGGGATCCGGAAAAGCTCCGCTTTGGCCATGAAGTGCACGGGGCGGGGCGTCGCACACCCTAGGAGTATGGGGTCGAGGAGGCTTGCGTGATTGGCCACCAGCAAGACGCCGCCGTTTTGCGGTACCCGCTCCTGTCCTACCACGGAGTAACGAAAGACCAACCGGAGGAGACTGCAAAAAAGGACGCGCCCGATCAAGTAGAGCACACGGACCCCCCTTTGCGGATGCAGAGGGAAAGGATCTCTTCCACCACGTCGCCCACCGGGCGCCCCGTCGTATCGATCTCCACCGCGTCCTTCGCCCTGACCAGCGGCGAGTGCTCGCGTGAGGCGTCCATCCAGTCCCGCCTTTTGATCGCTTCGAGCACCTCCTGGTAGGAGACCTTTTCTCCCCGCTGAACCAGCTCACGATAGCGCCGCCGAGCCCGCTCCTCGGGCGAGGCCGTGAGGAACACCTTGACATCTGCGCCCGGTAGGACGACGGTGCCGATGTCGCGGCCATCCATCACCACGCCCCCGGCTGCGCTCATCTTTCGCTGGAGTTCCACCAACGCCTCTCGCACGGCGGGGTACTTCGCCACTTGGGGAGCCGCTTCTCCCACTTCCGGCCGGCGGACGGCGGCCGTGACGTCCTCGCCGTCCAGGAGGACGTTGAGCTCGCCTGATTTTTGGACCAGCCGCACGTCGGCCGAGCGCGCGATGCGGCTGACCTCGTCTTCGTTTGAGAGGTCCACGCCCTGCACGAGACAGCGCAGCGCGACGGCGCGGTACATCGCCCCCGAGTCGACGTAGAGATAGCCCAGCGTCCGCGCGAGATTCCGAGCCACCGTGCTCTTTCCGGCTCCCGCCGGGCCGTCGATGGCGACGGTTAGCTTGCGACACTGCATGCGCTTTAGCCCCTACGACCTGGGCCGGACGCGGTAACCACGCTGTCCCAAAAGGCGCACCGCCTCCTCCATGTCGGCTCGCCGTTCNAAGCCCAGTCGCAGGGTGCCTCCTTCACCTTCCCTGACCCGCAAGATCTCGATATCGATAATGTTGATTCCCTCGCCCGCGAGCACTCCCGTCACTTCGTGGATCGCGCCGGGGCGGTCAACCACTTGCACGACGATTTCATGCACGGTCGACAAGATTCCTTTCGACTTGGCGGGCAGCTTCTCCCGCACGTTGCGAGCGAACGCGAGAAACTCCCTAAGCCGGGCGCTGTCGCGCTCCGTCAAGGCTTCCTTTAGAGTACGCAACAGGCTTTCCAAACGCTCAACCCCTGCGACGATTTGGGAGGCGTTGGTCATGCAGATGTCGGTCCACACGTCCTCGGGCCCCGAGGCAACCCGCGTCGTATCGCGAAATCCCCCGGCCGCGAGTTCGAGAAGCCCTGGAATTTCCCCGGCCCGGGCGGCCGCAAACTGCACGAGGACGGCGGCCATCAAGTGCGGCACATGGCTCACCGTCGCCACGATGGCGTCGTGAACGTCCGCTTTCATCACAAGCGGCCGCGCTCCACTGGCCTTGACGAGCTCGGCCAGGAGGCCGAGCGCCTCTCCGGTCGTGTCGGCATGCGGCACCAGGATGTACGGTGCATTCTGAAAGAGATAGGGGTCGGCCGCCGCAACCCCTTCCTTCTCGGAGCCGGCCATGGGATGGCCGCCGATGAAGAGTGGATATCCTTCATCCCAGATGGCGCGGCAAATCTCCTCCTTGGTGCTGCCGACGTCACTTACCACCGCCCCTGGTTTTAGATGCGGTCGCATGGTGCGAAAGATCGGCACGATGGAGCGGACGGGCGGCGCAAGGATGACCACGTCCGCTTCGCAAACTCCCGCGGCCAGGTCGACGGTCCCCCGGTCGATGGCGCCGAGCGCGACGGCCTCATCGATTGCTTCGGGCCGGCGGGTCACCCCGACCACTTCGGAGACGACGCCGGCCGCCTTCCATGCCATGCCAAGCGACCCGCCGATCAATCCGACTCCGACGATGCTCACGCGAGGTTTTGCATGCATGGCTCCTCCAAGACGTACCGACCCACGGCGCGTGCAACTGTGTCGACCGCCGTCATCATCGCTGCGAACACTTCGGGTCGTAGCGATTGCGGGCCGTCGGAGAGCGCCTCTTCGGGCCTGGGATGCACTTCGACGATAAGGCCGTCGGCGCCGGCGGCAACGCCCGCCTTGGCCATGTCGGTGACGTACTTCCACTTCCCCGTGCCGTGGCTGGGATCGACGATCACCGGCAGGTGGCTCAGCTCGTGCACCGCGACGACCGCGCTGAGATCGAGGGTGTTTCGAGTCTCCGTCTCAAAGGTGCGGATGCCCCGCTCGCACAAGATCACGTTGGGATTGCCCGCCGAGATAATGTACTCGGCCGCCATCAACCACTCGTTGATGGTCGCAGACAACCCGCGCTTTAAGAGGACCGGCTTTTGAGTCCTGCCCACTTCAGTGAGCAACGTGAAGTTTTGCATGTTGCGGGCGCCGATCTGAAACATGTCTACGTACTCGGCGACCGTCTCGACGTCGCGCGGGTTCACGACTTCCGTGACGACGCCAAGGCCTGTCTCCTCCCGCGCTTCAGCTAGGATCTTCAGCCCCTCTTCCGCTAGGCCCTGGAAGGAGTAGGGGGACGTGCGGGGCTTGTAGGCACCTCCCCGCAAAAGGGCGGCGCCCGCCTGTTTGACGAGCCTTGCCGTCTCTAACAGCTGCTCCCTGCTCTCCACGGCGCACGGGCCGGCGATGACCGGGACGTGCGCGCCGCCGAAGACGACGCCCCGCACGTTCACTTGCGTCCGCTCCTGCTTAAACTCTTTGCCGGCGAGCTTGTACGGTTGCAGGATGGGAACGATCTTCTGCACGCCGGGCATCGCCTCGAGCTGTTGGATCTTCTCGGCGGTCTTCTCGCCGATCGCGCCGATGACAGTCCGCTCGACGCCCCTCGACAAGTGTACGTCAAAGCCGAAATCCCTCAGTCGATTGATCACTTGGTCAATGACCTCGTCGGTCACGCCGGGCTCCATCACGACGATCATGCCCCAAGCTCTCCCTTCGTCGCCGCCGTTTCAATGACGGCGGTCAAAGCTTCGATCATTTTCTGGTTTTGCTGAGGAGTGCCGATCGAAATGCGAAGCGCCGTCGGCCAGCCGAAAGAGCTGCCTTGCCGGACGATCACCCCGCGTTCAAGCAGCGAGCGGTATACGCCGTCGCTCGGCATTCCAAGGTCGACCCAAATGAAGTTGGCCTGCGATGGATACGGCCTGAGGCCCAGCGCCTGAAACTCTCGCGTGAGCCGTTCCCGCTCCTGCCGGTTGATCCGGCGGCTCATCTCCACGTGCTCTCTGTCACGGAGCGCCGCTACGGCGGCGGCCTGCGCCACCCGGTTGATGTTGAACGGCGGGCGTATTCGGTCCAGCGTTTCGATGACGTCGGGAGGGGCGACGCAGTAGCCGACGCGCAGGCCCGCAAGGCCGTGGATCTTTGAGAAGGTGCGAAGTGACACCACTCGCCGACCATTTCGTACCAGGTCCAGGACGTCGGGGAAGTCGTGAGCGTCCGTGTACTCGACGTACGCCTCGTCAAAAACGACTAGCGTCTCCTCGGGGATCGCGTCCAGGAAGCGGAGCACGTCGGAAGTGGTGACGTACGTCCCCGTCGGGTTGTTGGGATTGCAGATGAAGCAGAGGCTGGCCCGGTGCTTGCGGACGTGGTAGGCCATCTCCCACAGGTCGTGTACACCCTCTTTGAGGGGCACGGCCACCTCTTCGGCGCCCATCAGGCGCGTGACGAAAGCGTACTGGCTGAACGTGATGTCGGCGAAGACGGCCGTCCTCTTGGGCTCAAGGTAGGCCTCGCCGAGCATCCGGATCAGCTCGTCGGAGCCACACCCCACCGTGATGTGCCGGGCGTCGACGCAAAGGTGCTCCCCGAGTGCGGCGCGCAGCTCGTAGGAAGCGCCGTCGGGATAGACGTGAATCTCCCTCGCCGCCGCCGCAACCGCCTCCCGCGCCATGCGCCCGGCGCCATAGGGGTTCTCGTTGGACGACAGCTTGATCGCGTCGCGCACGCCAAGAAGGCGTAGGACGTCCTCGGCGGACGTGCCGGGAACGTACGGTCGGATGCGCGAAAGCGCTGCGCGAGGCTCCGTGCTCACGACTTCTCGCCTCCTGTCACCGCTGAGGCCCAATCGGGCCTGAGGTTTACTGCATCTTTAAGGTAGACGTGGCGGACGGGGCGTCCGGCTTGCATGTAGGCGTGGACGAGCACCCTGATGCAGCGGGGCTGGCTGCCGGGCACGGGGATCTCCTGGGCGCACAGGAGCGCCGTGTTGACAAGGCCCGCCTCCCTTGCCCCCATGGCGGGAAAGGCCGAAGTTAGATCGACCGTCGACGTGTAGATCGCGCTGACCACGTCATCGGCCGAAAGGCCGTTCTCCGCAAGGAGCGTCTCGGTCAGCTCTTTGGCCGCGGCGATCACCAGCTCTCGCTCGTCCGCTTCGACCGTGATCGCTCCTCGTATCGCCTTTAACTCGTGCACATCACTCACCCCACTCTGATGTCGCCCTCGCGCGCCGCCGGCACGGCCCGGTGCCCCACCGCGATCGCCACGTCGTCGAGGTGGAGAAGGCCGATGCCCACGTACATCGCGACCGCAATGTGGTCTCCCCCCCGGGCGATGCCGATCTTGCCGCCGATGTTGAGCCCGGAAGCCTTGGGAAGGAGCTGTTCGATGGCCTCGTGGGCGGCGCCGGCCACCGCACCCTCCTCGGCGTGGCGGTCGCTGATCACGCCTTCGCGCTTGGCCGCGACGACGGCCCTTTCGATGATCCGCCTGATCATGGAGGCAAACTCGCCGCCGCAGTCGACTCCGGCGGCCAGGATGCCCGCGCTGGCGAGGATCTCCTTTAGCACTTTCTCCTCCTCACGGTCCTCCGTGAGGGCGACGCGGATCGCAGCTTTCGCGACTGCCCGGCTCAAGGATCCCGACATGCGCCACACCTCCGAGCGACGATTTCCCAAAGCGTTGCGGCAAGGCGCATGCGCCGGCCCGCTTTCAGGAGACGAAAACAAAAAACACCCTCCCGGCAGGAGAGTGAGCAATGCGCCCATGAGCTTTGGCATTGAGGCCGATAAACCCTAGGAGGCGCCTCCGATGACGTATGCGCCGCCTCGTGACTGCTGGGACATCCTGCTCTCCTACCGTGCTACCGTCTCCCAGCTTCGCGTGTGACTGCTCTTTTCAGCGCCGCGATCTCAGATTCCTTCAACCACCTGAAATCTCCCGGAAGAAGATCTCCAAGAGCGAGTGGGCCGTAACGCACGCGGATCAACCGCTGGACGGGAAAGCCCACGGCCTGAGCCATCCGCCGTACCTGGCGGTTGCGGCCTTCGTGGATGCCGATCTCAAGCCACGTGGCGTCTTTCTCCCTCGCGGTCACCCGCACCTTGGCGGGTGCCGTCATCCCGTCCTCGAGGAGCACTCCTTCCCGCAAGCGCCGGACCGCCTCCTCGGTGACTGCACCGTGAAGCTTGACGCGATACACTTTGACGACGCCGTAAGACGGGTGCATGAGGCGGTGGGCCAACTCGCCGTCGTTCGTCAACAACAAGAGGCCTTCCGAGTCGGCATCCAAGCGGCCGACGGGATAGACGCGCTCCGACACCCCGCAAACGAGGTCTAGTACCGTCTTGCGGCCCTGTGGATCCCTGGCCGTCGTGACAACGCCCTTGGGCTTGTGGAGCATCAGGTAGACCAGGCGTTCGGAGGTGATCGGCCGGCCATCCACCTCGATCCGGTCGTGCGCCGGATCGACGCGCACTCCTAAGACCGTCACCACCTGGCCGTTGACCCGGACGCGCCCTTGGAGGATGAGTTTCTCGGCGTGGCGGCGCGACGCCACGCCCGCCCG
>NICF_comb_assmDRAFT_10000309_pt1 | contig 41420 bp, 44 predicted proteins | sample NewIslPassag4_SG_FD_11279 | JGI IMG/M metagenome (IMG submission 11279)
TTGTCCCATTCCCTACAACGATAGGCACCAATCCTTGTTTTTCCATGGTTTCCTTTACGGTTTGGACATTTTTCCCTTGAAAATCGTCAATGATGATCGTGCGGGCCGCTTCTACGGTATGATCCGATTCAATATTTAAATATTCCAGGCTGCTCTTCATGACGGAGGTGAAAATTTTCGATACGGGAACAGAACCATATTCATAGATTTCATCATTCAAGTCCGGTTGCTGTACCATAACGTAAACGATCAGTTCCGGATCATTTACGGGAGCCGTTCCTATGAAGGAGAAAACATAGTCATGTCTTCCATTCAAGTAGCGTCCCTGTTCCACATCAAAGATTTCAGCGGTTCCGGTTTTTCCTGCCACTTCATAGCCTTCAACGGCAAAACGACGTCCCGTTGCCCCTTCTCCCGTTACGGTGGAGGCTAAAATATCAAGCACTTCCCGTGCGGTTTTTTCCGAGATGGGCTTGTTCACTTCTTCCGGCTTATAATCCTTTACGACCTTCCCTTCCGCATCCACAATCTTGTCGATAATGTATGGTTTCATCATCGACCCGTTGTTGGTAATCGCCGTCATCGCTTGGACGAGCTGCAGTGCGGTCGCCGATGTGGCCTGACCGAAGGCTGTAGTCACCTTTTCAATCGGCCATTGGTAAACAATTCTTCCGGAGGCTTCATTCGGGAGACCGATACCTGTCGGTTCCCCAAAATGGAAAGCATGGAGATAGTTCAGGAAAGTATCTGTACCCATCTTTTCCAGCAAGTAGGAGATGGCAACGTTCGATGAATACTGGATCCCCTTTAGGAAGGTGATTTGCCCCCATCCAACACCATTATGGTCATAGACGGATTCCGTATTGGACACTTTATACCTTCCGGAAAGGTAATACTCATTTGGGTTGAATACCCCTTCTTCCACCGCCGCTGCAAGGGTAAAGACTTTCATTGTGGAGCCCGGTTCAAAGGCATGTTCTACGACAATATTGCTCCAAGTTTGCTCGATGCCTTCCCGGGTATTCGGGTCAAAGGTCGGTCTTTGGGCCATGGCCAAGATTTCCCCGGTTTTCGCATGGACAACAAGACCCATCATTTGTTTTGGATGGTAATCTTCTTCCACTTCACTTAAAGCATCTTCCAGAAAGCTTTGGATTTTTTTATCGATGGTTAAATAGACGTTGGACCCATTTTCCGGAGGGGAGACGTTCGTATTGGACGTCGGCAATATATATCCCCAAATATCACTCTGGTAGTTAATTTTGCCGTTTTTCCCTTCCAGAATGTCATTTAACGTCTTCTCCAACCCCATTTGACCGATCAGTTTTTCCTCTTTAGTTTCTTCGTCCATTTCATAATTGGCAAAGCCTAAAAGGTGGGAAGCAAAGATTCCGTTAGGATAGGACCTCTTCGTTTCCTGAAGGAATGTAATGCCTGGCAAATCGAGTTTTTCAATTTCCGTCTTTTTTTCATAGGATAAGTTCCGTCCAGCTGTTCCAAACTCCACTTGAAAAGCATCCTGGGTCAGTCTTTCATAGATTTGCTCTTCATCCATATCGATGTAGTTGGCGAGAATTTCGGCCGTTTTTTTCGGGTCGGTCACATGACTCGGCTTTTCCGCGCCTTGAGGTGTGACCGTCGGGCTTAAAATGGCAATCAAGCGATAGGATGCAGTATCAACAGCAAGAGGGCTACCGTTCCGGTCAAAAATGGTTCCCCTTGCCGCAAGCAAGGTCCGGGATTTCGAATATTTTTCTTCCGCATAGGCTCTTAATGCCCGACCTTCCGCCGTCTGGGTAAACTGAAGAACGAAGAAACGATAGGTTAATATAAAAAAGGCAACGCTAAATAAGATAAAAAGTAGCGCAGCCCTTTTGTTCATACTTGGCCTTTTCTTTGTCATTTTTTCGTCGAAACTACTTTTATATTTTCTCGGTTGTTGGTAAGTCCCAGTTTCTTCGCTTCTTCAGTCAGACGGTCGTATTTGCTTAAATCTTGTACTTGAGCCTCATATTCTTGAACCACCCGGACTTGATGGTCCAAATCCTTTTGGAGATTTTGGATATCCTTATTGACTTGATAAATGGCAGCCTGATTGGAAATGATTTGGATAGAAAATAAACATAATGCCGCAAAAAACATAATATAAAGAAGTTTTTCGCCCTTTGTGATTCTTTTTTTCTTCTTTGCCGATTTTTGATCTCTTTCAACGGTCTGATATTCTTGTCTTTGAAGCTGTCTTGCCAAATTTGAACTCATGCTTTCACTCCCCTTGTCCTTCCCGTATTTTCTCTGCAATCCTCAATTTAGCCGAACGTGCCCGATTGTTATGAGCCAATTCCTCTTCCGAAGGTTGGATCGGTTTTCTCGTAATCAATTTTAAAATCGGTTGATGTTCTTCCGAAATCACTGGCAAACCGGCGGGCAGTAGCGGAAGTTCGCTATACTTCTTAAAGGTATTTTTACAGATCCGATCCTCCAAGGAATGGAAGGTAATGACCGAAATCCGTCCGCCTGGCTTAAGCAATTGTATGCTTGTTTCAAGAGCCTTTTCAAAGACATTCAGTTCATCGTTAACAGCTATTCGAATCGCCTGAAATACCCGCTTTGCCGGATGTCCCCCTTTTCTTCTTGCCGGTGCCGGAATAGCTTCCTTAATGATTTCCACCAATTGCCCTGTCGTTTCAATGGGAGCCTTTTGCCTTGCGGTTTCAATGTTCCTGGCTATTTGCTTGGAAAATTTTTCCTCACCATACTGAAAGAAGATTTTCACCAGTTTTTCATAAGGCCACTCATTGACAATCGTCCGGGCTGTCAATTCAGCCTTCCGGTCCATCCGCATATCAAGGGGGGCGTCATGATGATAACTGAATCCCCGTTCCGGCATGTCAAGCTGCGGGGATGAAACACCCAAGTCATATAAAATCCCATCGACTTTATAAACTTGCCTTTTATATAATTCCTCTTTGAGGTGAATAAAGTTTCGATGTATAATTTCCAACCGATCTCCAAAATCGGATAGATTTTTTCTAGCATTTTCCACTGCTTCCAAATCTTGGTCAAAAGCGTATAATTTACCCTTTTCCGAAAGATTGAGCAAGATTTTCCTCGTATGACCGCCACCCCCTAGGGTACAGTCCACATATATCCCATCCGGTTTTATGCTCAACCCTTCGACCGCTTCTTTTAAGAGGACAGTCGTATGTTCAAACATATTGTAACCTGCCTTTCTCTATTTCCCGATCCCGTTGTCCTCTTTATTTTCTCCTTAAAGATCGAAGCCAATCATATTTTCGGCAATTTCCGCAAAGGACTCCTCGGACTCGGCAAAATATTCTTCCCAAATCGGCTTACTCCAGATTTCGAAACGGTTGGACACACCAACAATCACGCATTCCTTTTCGATCTTTCCATACTGAAGCAGACTTTGGGGAATATTTACCCGGCCTTGCTTATCGATCTCACATTCCGTTGCACCCGAGAAGAAAAAGCGGGAAAATGCCCGGGCATCTTTTTTCGTTAATGGGAGGGATTTGATTTTATCTTCGATGATTTTCCATTCATCCTTCGGGTAACCGAACAAACACTGATCCAAGCCCCTGGTCAAAATAAAAACATCACCAAGGAGCTCACGGAACTTGGCGGGAATGATGATCCTGCCTTTGGGATCGAGGTTATGTCGGTATTCACCCATAAACATATGATTTCCCTCCACTTCTTACCACAAATGTACCACAATCCTCCACTTTTCACCACCCTTTTAATAAAATTTTTCATAAATTTTTGTCCGTCACCGTACCGCAAAAAATAAAAACATCTGCCAACTGAATTTGGCAGATGTTTACAAAAATGTTAAAGTTTGATGATGTAATGGGAACCATCCAGTCGGAAGGACATTTCCATAAGGGAATCGATGAAATCGAGCCCGTAATGATTCAAGAAATAGAAGACATTCCATACCCGTTCCTGATACGTACCATTGGGATGGAGGGAACAATCGATCCGGTCATATTTCGCCAGGATTTCATCATGTTTCCTTAAAACCGATTGTTGGGCTTTTTTCTCTAAATACACGAGCTGGCGTTTAACCAATTCCCGATTTTTCTTTGTGATTTCGGAAAGCCCCTGGTCGATCATCAATGCCCTTTTGGCTAAATCTTCATATTCGGCTTCGATTCGTTGGACGGCCTCTTGAAAATGGGCTTCCAAATCGTGGTCCTTTAGCGTCCGGATCCTTTCTTCCCTTTCTTTCTGAACCCCAAACTGGATTGCCTTTTCTATCTTAATATCGAGCTCTTTTAAGTCCCTTTCCACGGCCCTTTCCAAAAGGGTGATATTGATTCGGGGAACGATGGGCGGCATTTTTTTTCCGAACAGTTCAAAAACCTGCTTTAATTCCGCCCAATAGTTGATCTCACCGGGACCGGCGATAAAGGCGATGGTGGGAAACAAAAACTCCTGCATCAAAGGGCGGGTGACCACATTATTGCTGAAAGATTCAGGGTTTCTGTCAGCGATTTCCAACAGTTCCGGTAAAGTGAAACCTTGCCCCTTGGCTTCAATTTTACCATTATGGTGCTGAAGCAGGATGCGCTCCCCATTCCGTTCCAGGAATAGATGGAGGCTATTGGAAGGGGAATCAATCAATGTTTTATATCCCCTTGTCAGCATTTCCTCTTGCTGAATGCGCAATTTTTCCGAAATATCTTGCGCCCGTTGAAGCTGGAGCTTGAAGTAAGAAGCTTCCATTTTCCGCAAACCCGGATGGGCTGAATCGACCAGCAACAATCCGGATTGTTTGAAAAAGGAATGGACGAGGGCGGTGAAAAATTCCGTATATGTATGGGTATTTTTTAATGCTTCATCGATCAGCTTTAGGCAATCCCCTGTAAAGGATGTCTCCCCAAAGGCGGCCATACAAGAAAAACAAAAATCCCGCAGGAATTCAGCATCGAATTCCACCTTTGACATCATTTTTTTATCGCTGGTGGCGGAACGAAAAATCCGTTTTTCAAGGCCCCTTTTTCTGGGAACGAAGACATGATTCACTTCATAAATATCGTGGTCTTCCCCTGCCATCCAAAAGACAGGGACGACCGGCACATGAAGTTCATCCTCCAGCTGTCTCGATAAACATAATATGGATATCATTTTATAGATGGAATATAAAGGACCCGTAAGAAGGCCCACTTGCTGTCCACCAATAACGACAACGCTATTTTCCTGCCGCAATTTTTCCAGGGATCTTTCGATTTCTTCCGTCAGGCCGTACGGTTCCATAAAGGTGCGGATGTGGTTTTCCAGTTCTTTGCGAGGAAAGGATTGATGTTCCAGTTCCCGGAGGCGCTCGACATAATCAGCTCGATTGTGGTAGGAATAGTGGAAAAAGGGAAGGGGTTTCCCTTCTATGTAGTCATGAACGAGTCTATTGGAGCCAAATGGCATAAAACATTGTTCCATTTCCATGAGATAATTCTCCCTTTCAAAGTTAAAAAACGATAGCTTCTTTTTCCGATAAAAATTCCCGCCTTAAAGGAAAGCGGGACTTATGATTATATAAAATTATAAAGCAAATTACTACTGTTGAAAAGTTAATTAATCAATAAGTGCAAAGCCCCGGAGAAAATGCCGTAGACCATAAAAAGGACGTAGAGTGCCAAAAAGGATAGAAACAAAAATCGCCAATAACCGACCAAAGTCCGGCGGATGTCAATATAGCCTTTCATTTTCCTAAACATGGATAAAAAGGCCAAAAAACCAAGGATGATGACCAAAAGTATCAGTAAGAGGAAATTCTTTTGAAAAATCGTCTCCAATAAACAATAGACACTCACGATCAGAAAGAACGTCGTCCCATCCGCAGCCAGTTTAAAAGAACGTTTCTCGTCCTTCCTAGCGACCTTTGCCAATAGAAAAATAAGGACAAACAACAATAGTGGAATAAGGATAAAAATGGAAATCAATACGAAAAAAAATGTTGGCACCTGTCCTTCACCTCTTATTCTCCAATCCTTTGATCCCTATGTATAAAAAGCGTAACAGTTTGGTCTCGACACCCTTTTTCTCTGCCTCTTTTAGCAAATACCCGATGATGGCTTCAATTTCCGTTTCCTTGGACCGCTTCAGATCCCGTAACATGGAGGACTCATTTTCTTTCGTCTTCTCACAAATCCGGATTACGTTTTGAAAGCTTTGTTCAGGAGAATCAAGTTGAAGCACTTCCTGTATTTCAAGAAAAGTTTCCTTCATCAGGCGGAAAAAGTAGGGATTTTGAAGGAGTTCCCCATTTTTCACCTGGAATATGGCTGTAAGGGGATTAATGATGGCGTTTGCCACCAATTTCCCGACGAGCATCCCCCTATAATCCTTTTCCAAGATAAAAGGGAAATCGGGAGTATGTATTAGACGATGTATGTTTACGAATGTTTCTTCCCTTCCTCCAAAAAGGGCAATCCGGGTTTGTCCGGCTCCCGTATGGAGGACTTCCCGATCAGACTTTTTCAACGCCCCGTGCTCTACCACACCTAAAAAGAGATTCCGATGTTCCAAGGTTCCCAAATAGTCCAAATGACCCATGCCATTTTGCAAAAAAAGAATCGGGGTATCTGCAGGAATTTTCCCAAAGAAGGAAGCAAGGGACAATAAATGGTATTGTTTAACCGCAACGATCCATAAGTCGACTTTTTCAGGAACATCCTCTGTGGTCGCCGTTTTTATATTATCCATGGCCACCGGCTTGCCATTTAAGAGAATGCCCTGTTGAAGTTGGTGTAGCTGCTCGGTTCTTCTGCAATAAAGATGAATCCGATGATTTTTGCTTAAACATGCGGCAAATAGCAACCCGATGGAACCTGACCCGATAATACCGATCCTCATTTTATTCCTCCAATTGGAGAATTCTTGTTACTATTATAGTAACAAATCCACCGGGAATCGTCAGGATTTTTGTTCACTTTTTTGTATATTCATTGAACAATTCAAAAGAAAAAACAGCCCAATGGGCTGCTTTTCCGCTATACAGGGTAAACCGGATGTTTCCGTTCCGTAAAGGTCAGCGACTTAGATTCATAATAATGGAGCCGATCCTTTAAAACCCTGCGCAAATCATTGGGATGGACAATTTCATCCACTATCAATTCCGATGCCAGTTTAAAGATATCGATATGTTCCTTATATTCTCTTTCCTTTTCTTGGATAAATGCCCGCCGTTCATTCGGATCTTCTATTTCATTGATTTTATTTGAATAGACTGCATTGACCGCCGCTTCCGGTCCCATAACGGCAATTTGTGCCGTCGGTAAGGCAATGCAAATGTCCGGTTCAAAAGCAGGGCCCGCCATGGCATAAAGACCGGCCCCGTAGGCTTTCCGTACAATGACCGAAATCTTCGGGACAGTCGCGGAACTCATGGCGGCAATCATTTTGGCCCCATGTCGGATAATACCAGCCCGTTCCACCTTTGTTCCGATCATAAATCCAGGCACATCCGCCAAAAAGAGGAGAGGGATGGAGAAAGCATCACATAGGTGGATAAAGCGACTAGCCTTGTCCGCCGAGTCGACAAACAGTACGCCACCTTTAACCTTAGGCTGATTGGCCAGGATGCCGACGGGTTTTCCATCGATTTGGGCCAAACCGGTAATCAGTTCCGGTGCAAACAATTTTTTGATTTCAAAAAAACTCCCCTCATCCACAATTGCCTCAATGACTTCAAACATATTAAAGGGGATGTTTTGGTTTTTCGGAATAATTTTTTCCAAATCCTTATCAAGGGCAGGCCTTGCTTCATTTTTCCTTGGACGCTCCCGATAATTTTGCGGGAAATAGGTTAGGTATCGTTTGCTTACCTCAATGGCCTCCTCCTCGGAAAAAGCCAGATAATCGCCGCAACCGCTTACTTCACAATGCATCCGGGCACCGCCCATTTCCTCCAAGGTCACCTTTTCACCAATGACTTTTTCCGCCATCCTCGGTGAGCCTAAATACATGGATGCATTCTTATCCACCATGATGACGATATCGCAAAAAGCGGGAATATAGGCTCCTCCGGCCGCAGATGGTCCGAATAATACACATATTTGCGGTACCATTCCGCTCATTTTTACTTGATTGTGGAAAATTCTCCCCGCTCCCCGACGGTTCGGGAACATTTCCAACTGATCGGTAATCCGGGCACCGGCTGAATCGACAAAATAAAAAATCGGCACCTTCAATCTCATGGCAGTCTCTTGAATGCGCAAGATTTTCTCCACCGTCCGGGCTCCCCAGGACCCTGCCTTGACGGTAGAATCATTAGCCATCACGACCACCGTCCGGCCATGGACTTTTCCGATCGCTGTCACCACTCCGTCTGCCGGTAAATCCCCTGCCTGGTAGTTGGCAAAAAGCCCATCTTCCTCATACAATCCATCATCGAACAATAATTCCAGCCGTTTTCGGACAAATAATTTCTTTTGCTCTTTCAGTTTTTCGTGGTATTTTGGATGACCACCCTGTTTGATCCGCTCCCGGATTTCCTCGATCGTGCGATTTTCAGTCGTACTCATTTTCTTGGTTCCTCCCCTTTGTCCCATCAATAGGTTTTCCTTTAGCTTATGGTAATGAGCACTTCACCTTCATTGACAAAGTCGCCTTCCGCTACACGGATTTCCTGAACTTTCCCTGGATTTTCCGCTTCGATCGGAATTTCCATTTTCATCGATTCCAAAACGACCACTGTCTGACCTTTGTCAACCTCATCACCGACTGCGACAAGGATTTGAAAAACCGTTCCTGCCATGTTTGCTTTAATTTCCATCTTTCTCCTCCTAGTAAAGATTTTTTAATAGCTGCGTTGTATAACGCCCTTCGAGAAAATCTTTATTTTTCAAGAGCTCCAAAAATAACGGGATATTCGTTTCGATTCCTTTCCAGGTTGTTGTCGAAAAAAATGTCCGGGCACGGTCCAGACATAAGTCACGGTTTTCAGCATGGAATATGCATTTCGCAATAAGCGGATCATAAAAGGGGGTCACCGTATTTCCCTTTTCGTATGCCGCATCGATACGCACTTCACCCTCGCCCCAGGTGAGATCCGTCAACGTTCCGGGTGACGGATAGAAAGTTTTTGGGTGTTCCGCATACACGCGAAATTCCATTGCCGCACCATGGCTTTTAATCTTTTCCTGGAATAACGGCAACGCCTTGCCTTGGGAGATAAGGATTTGCCATTCCACGAGATCAAGACCCGTGATCGCTTCGGTAATTCCATGTTCCACCTGCAACCTTGTATTCATTTCCAGAAAATAAAAGTTTTCCTTTTCATCGACCAAAAATTCAATGGTTCCGGCGTTTTCATAGCGGATGGCCTTTGCCGCTTGAATGGCGGTCCGATAAATCCTTTCCCTTCCGGTTTCACTTAAAAAGGGAGAAGGGGTTTCCTCCACGACCTTTTGGTTGCGCCGCTGGATGGAACAATCCCGTTCATACATATGGACCATATTGCCAAATTGGTCACCAAAGATTTGCACTTCGATATGGCGGGCGTGTTCCACAAATTTTTCAATATAAATTTCGCTTTTGGCAAAAAATTTTTCTGTTTTCATCTTTACCGTCCGAAAAGTTTTGCGAAGCTCCTGTTCATTTTGGCAAAGGGCAAGCCCAATGCCGCCGCCCCCCTGACTGGATTTCAACATGACCGGATACCCGATTTTTTCGGCCGCTAAAAGAGCTTCTCCCTCGTCATTAACAGCTTCTGAGGCGGGTAACACCGGAATCCCGTTTTCCTCCATCCTGTTCCTTGCCGCAATCTTATCGCCCATCCCTTCGATCACTTCGGCCTTTGGTCCGATAAAGATGAGTCCTGCCTCCCCGACCTTTTTGGCAAAAAGTCCATTTTCCGACAGAAGACCATATCCCGGATGGATTCCTTCTGCCTTGTGCTCGATTGCAATGTCAATGATCCTGTCCATCTGCAAATAGCTCTCACTGACTGGACCTTTCCCAACGAAGACGGCTTCATCGGCTTCGGAAACAAAGGATAAATGTCGATCCGCCTCTGAATAAATCGCTATCGTTCCGATTCCCATTTTTTTGCAGGTCCGAATGATCCGTGATGCGATTTCCCCACGATTGGCAATCAATATTTTTTTCATGCCATTCCCCTTTCTTTATCCTTCTGCCCATTCCCCATTATTTATTTCGACTTATTTTTTCAGAATCCTTTAAATTCATGAAACCTTTCGTTTTTTATTTGCCGAAACAGGCTGGTATTAGTATATAATGGAATTAAATACGGAGGATGGAACACAGGGGGGAGAAACATGGCGATCCAGATTGAAAGACTAAAAGTAAACTATAAAACATTGGAAGATTTCAAAAGGTTCAAGGAGTATGGCTTGCAAGAATTGTCGATGCTCGAGGAGTTGGAACAAAATATCATTGAAAATGATAGTGATTCTCCATTTTATGGGATTTATGTAGGACATAAGTTGGTTGCACGGATGAGCCTATACCGGGTAAACAAACAATACGATCAATATTTTGATCCGCCTCAGGATTATCTTGAACTATGGAAATTGGAAGTTTTGCCCGATTATCAAAATAAGGGCTATGGGAAGGCATTGGTGGATTTTGCGAAAAATTTTGGACTTCCTATCAAAACGAATGCCAGAATGCAATCAAAAGGATTTTGGGAGAAGCAAGGGTTTATCCCTGTCCATTACAATGTAGAAAGGGATTTTGGCGAAAATCCTTTAGTATGGTTGCCGGAAGATGCAACGATCCAAGTAAAACATTAAAGGGTGGCTTAGTCCACCCCTTTTATTGTTCCTTCGTATTCTCCTCTTCCATTTCTTTTTTCTCTCCGAACCGAAGTGGGCCACCTTCTTGGGCTGCCAGTTTTCTAGCCTTTTCCATAAAGGAAAGAAGGGACAAATATTCGTCTTTTATGGCCGTATTTTCCTTCTTGAGCCGTTCATTTTCCTCGAGGAGTTCTTTTATCCGGTTTTCCATTTCGCTGATTCTACTCTCCAACTCTTGCTTCTCCTGATAAATTTGGATCGTTTTCTGTTCCTTATTTTTGAATCCTTCCAGATAAGAAATAATAATATCGAAGTTTAATCCTTCGTGCTTCTTCGTTACCTGTTCCTCTTGTACCTCCGGGGATTCCTCCTCTTTCTGATAGAAACCTTGGCTTGATTTTTTCAATTCTTTCCGTTGTTTTTTTGCCAGTTCGATGCCGGCTTTATATTGTTTTCGAACTTGGGAATTCCAACGAAAACCGCAGGCCGCAGGGGTTCTTGACAACTTTCTCCCCACTTCTTCAAAGGCTTTCAATTGGGTGCTGCCTTCTCGTATATGTCGTAATACCACTTCTGCCAGAAGCAAATCTTCATCTTTTGTCCATGCATCCTGACGAACAGTTGTCAATTGCGCTCCCTCCTAGTACTAAAAATCAATTTGTTTATATATATGCAACTGGTAGAAACGGTAGAATTTTTACATTCTATTAAGCCTGTCTTTTATTTTTGGAAAATGAAGTAGGAAGGTCATTGGGGAATTTGGAGGAAAAATAAAAAGAAGCTCGGGATTAACCGGCTTCTTTCGGGGAATTAATCGTTGATAACTTTTTCACCTTTATAGGTTCCACAAGCTTTGCAAACACGGTGAGCCAATTTCAACTCGCCGCAATTCGGGCATTCAACCATGCCAGGCACTTGCAATTTAAAATGGGTACGACGCATCCGTTTTTTCGTTTTGGACGTTCTTCTGAATGGTACTGCCATGTTTCCCACCTCCTTAAATATATCGGGAAAATAAATTATTCTTCATCATTTTTCAATAAGTTTGCCAATTTACTCAACCTTGGGTCGATCTTTTCCTTTCTCCAGCTTTCCTCATCCAAAATGAGATCCCAATCCTTTCCCGACAATTGGGAATCGGGGATTAGGTCATCCTCTTCATTATAAACCTGAAGCGGAATTTCCAAAAGGATGAGTTCTTCCAACACCGGAATTAGGTTAATCATATCCCCTTCAACGATATGAGAATCGGCATCGGGCAAATACTCCTCATCCGCATCGAAAAGAAAGGTTTCCGTCGTATGAATCTCCAAAGGAAACTTCACTTCCCGCAATGTTCTGGAGGAGGGCAATATCAATTCACCTGTAATCGTCAAATGGAAGGTTACTTTTGTTGCAGCTATATCTGCTCTGCCCTTTACCCGGATCGGAGATATCCCAAGAATTTGCGAATCTCTTTCTTTTAAATATTCTAGATTCAAAACCTCGTCAAATTCAAGGCCGACATCCCTATATTTTAATAACTGGACTCTTGACCATTTCAATACAATCACCCCAAGGCAACAAAGGTAATTATAGCTTTCATCCTATAATTTGTCAATATTTTTTCTTTACAGTAATAAGCTGTTCATGTAAATATAGACAATAAAGGCAAATTTTGTACAAAATTGAAACCCTTTCTTTTGTAGTTTCGGCTGCTTTGATTTCTTTCATACTACAAATCGAAACCATGCGTTTCAGGTTGGGAGGCAGTGGAATGAAAACATGCGGAATTGTAGTGGAATACAATCCCTTCCATAATGGACACCGCTACCATATTCAGGCAGCAAAAGAGAAAACCGGTGCAGAGTACATGATCGCTGTTATGAGCGGAAATTTTCTGCAACGGGGAGAGCCTGCTCTCGTTTCGAAGTTTTACCGGGCAAAAATGGCCCTTCTCGGCGGGGCAGACATCGTGGTTGAACTCCCTTATGCCTTCAGCACCCAAAAGGCCGATGATTTTGCCAGGGGAGCCGTGGAGATCCTCCATGCCCTCGGATGTGAAAGGATTTGCTTTGGCAGCGAATCTGGTCATATCGATGCCTTCAGGAACACATTAGACTTTCTGAAGGAAAAGGAAGCCGAATATAATGAACTCGTAAAACAATATATGGCTGAAGGTGTTAGCTATCCGAAAGCCTCCGCCCTNGCTTTCTCGAATCTTCCATCCCCAAAAGCTAATGTCATTGATCTTTCAAAACCGAACAATATTTTAGGGTATCACTATCTGAAGGCGATCGATCATCTCGGGATTACCATGGTCGGGGAAACGATCCGTAGAATCGGTTCCGGCTATCATGATGAGAACCTATCCTCCGAAAGGATTTCCAGTGCCACGGGAATCCGGAAACAGCTATTTGCCGATGAACAATCCCTGGATTCGATACGGGGACAGGTTCCCGAGACGACCTATTTTCTGCTGGAGGAATATAGAGAGAAGTTCGGAACCTTTGCCCGCTGGGAAAATTATTGGCCTTTCCTGAAGTTCCGGATTTTGCAGTCGACACCGGAGGAACTAAAGGAAATCTATGAAATGGAAGAAGGATTGGAAAACCGGATTATTTCTGCGGCCCTNTATGCCGATGGTTTTCAGACGTTTATGGAAAGGTTGAAAACGAAACGGTATACTTGGACCCGACTGCAAAGGGTCCTCACCCACGTCCTAACCAACACGAAAAAGGATGAAATGAAGGAAGCCAGCAAAAAGGCCCGATATATCCGCCTGTTGGGAGCAAACCGCAAAGGACGGAACTACTTGAGGAAGAAGAAAGAAGAGCTGACCCTTCCCTTGATTTCGAAACTTTCCGGTGCCCCTGAGGCCCTGCTTAAGCTCGATATCCGTGCCGGACAGATCTATAGCTTCGGCTATCCCGAACCGGTCAGAGAACAACTGATGAAAATGGATTTCCAACAGCCACCCGTCATCCTGGAGTAAAAAATCCTCCCAAAAAGACATGGGGGCCAAAGTTTTCCTGGCCCCCGTCTTTTTTCCCGCGAAAAAATGTTTTCCTGACGGTATTCCTCTAATATTCTTTTTGAATTCTGCAACATCAACACCAATGTTTGAATATAGGTCATCTGTCCATCATGACGGATTATTTTGGCTCCAGAGAGTCTAAATATTCCAGCGCATCCTTAAAGGTATCGACCGGTACGATGACCATCTTTGTTTTGATATCCTCCGCCGTTTTCAAAGCCATTTGGTAATTGGAGTCCTTTTCCCCATTTTCGTTTGGGGCAAAAAAGATGTCCGCTCCTGATTTATGGGCGGCGACGATTTTTTGTTCAATACCGCCAATCCGTCCGACCTTCCCCGAAGGATCGATCGTTCCCGTTCCGGCAATTTTATATCCTTTCGTAATATCTTCATCCACAAGCTGGTTGTATATTTCCAAGGACATCATCAGACCGGCGGAAGGTCCGCCAATTTGCTGGGTGTTAAATTCCACCTTCGGATTCGTAAAGACTTCCTTATCTTCGACCAAACTAATGCCAAGCCCCACCTTGCCGATTTGTTCGACAACCTTTAAGGTAACTTCCTTTTTCAGCACTTCCTTCTTCCGTTCAATGGTTAGTTCCACCCGGTCCCCTTCATTTTTCCCTTGAATGTAGTCGGTAAAATCCCCGGAACTGTTCAGCTCCTTCCCGTCAACAGAAAGGATGCGGTCGCCAGGTTTAAGGACATTCTCCGCAGGGGAACCGGAGATAATTCCAAGGACGTAGATTCCGTTATATTTTACTTCCACATCTAGACCGGCCCGGTTAAAGGCAACCTCCAAGGCGTTTTCCTGGGAATTTTCCATATAATACAATTGGCGGACATGGTATTCTTCATCGGTTTCATCTTCCAGATAGACATCGTCAATCCTTTGAATCTCATAATATTTGTTTATTTTCCCAAGGGTATAGGTAATAAGATTGGCCTTCCCCATCCAGACGGTCGTCAGCATAAAGACCCCTTCGGCATCCTTCCCCTCCTCCACCTGGATAACCTCATCCAATACTTTTGCCATCCCCGGTCGGGATACATAATAAGGTAAAGTATAAAAATTCAAAAATAAGGCAATCAGTACGATAATCGCTCCGTAGACTACTATTCGTTTTTTCTTCAATTTCGTGACTCCTTCCGTTCTTCGATAACCTTACGGATTCTATCCAAAGCCTTTCGGGCCTCCACCTCTCCTTTTTCGATGATTTCGCTAGCCTGCGCGAAGGAGTAGGCATTATACATCTCCACATCCGGACGGATCATGACATCCGCCTGCAATTCCCGGGAGGTAACCAATTCCTTTTGCATTATGTCGATGCTTTGGAAAATGACATCATAGATGGTAGAAATGGTTGCATTCGTTTTGAGCCCGGCGACATCGACGGCAATGACAATGTCAGCACCCATTTCCCGGACCACCGACACAGGCACCCGATCGCTGACACCTCCATCGAATAGCATGCGACCTTCGACCGTTTCCGGCACAAAAATTCCGGGAATGGAAATACTTGCCCTGAGACGTTCCGCAATCGGCCCTTTTCGAAAGACGACCTTTTCCCCGGTATGAACATCTGTGGCGATAATGGCAACGGGAAGTTTTAAGTCTTCAATATTTTTGTTGTGGGTAAAGATCCGGATGAATTCTTTAATTTTGTTGCCGGATATCAGCCCAAGCTTCGGAAGGGTGAAGTCGAGGAAATATTTTCTTCTGAAAGCCTGGGAAATTTTTATCAGGTATTCGACATTATGACCGGCTGCATAAAACGTTCCAACCAATGCCCCCATGCTGGAACCGGCAATCATATGGATCGGGATTCCCTCTTCTTCTAACACCTTTATCACGCCGATATGGGCAAGACCCCGGGCTCCACCGGAACCAAGGGCAAGACCGATTTTAGGGTACTCCAACCTGTCCTCTCCTTTCCTGTATTCATCAATATGTATGCGGTAAGGAAAGGGATATGAATCGGCGAAAAATCAAATTGCAATTCTTTTTTTCGGGGCGAAAACATACATTTGTAAAGGGGACATGCTTCTTGATGCTAAAAATCTTGATCTCATTCTATCAAGTTCACCAATAAAAAGTAAACAAAGAAATATTGGAGCCGTTTTTTGCAAAGGGAGGAAACCTGTTTGCACAAATCAAAATTCGTTACCATCGCTTTGGCCACATTGGCAACCTTCTTCGCCCTTTCGATTATCCTTTTTCCAAGGGAAGCCTTGGATGCCTCCATCAAAGGGTTAAACACTTGGTGGAAAATCGTATTTCCGGCATTATTGCCCTTTTTCATCGTTGCGGAGTTGTTGATCGGTTTTGGGGTTGTGAAATTCATCGGTGTTTTGTTGGAACCGCTCATGAGACCGATTTTCCGGGTACCCGGTGTAGGAGGATTTGTCTGGGCGATGGGAATTGCCTCGGGAAATCCGGCAGGGGCGAAATTTACCGTCCGTCTGCGCCAGGATAATCAAATTACAAAAACCGAAGCGGAGCGTCTTGTTGCCTTTACGAGCGGTGCCAATCCACTTTTTATTTTTGGAGCAGTCAGTGTCGGTTTCTTTAACAATACTAATTTAGGGATTATTTTAGCCATTTCCCATTATTCCGCGAACATTCTGGTCGGTCTGATCATGCGGTTTTACGGGAAAGACGATGATGCGGGAAAGGAAAAAAAGTCCCGGTTCTCCATTGTGGAGGCTTTCCGTGCTCTCCATCAAACGAGGGTCCAGGAACAGCGTCCCTTCGGGAAATTAATGGGGGATGCCGTCATTTCTTCCATTAATACCCTACTGATGATCGGTGGGTTTATTATTCTTTTTTCTGTCTTTAATCGGATCTTGAGCCTTCTTCAAATTACGAAACTTTTTTCCGTCTTTATCGAGTTTCTTTTTGCTCTTGTGAAACTTCCTGAAGTCCTGAGCATTCCGTTTATATCCGGATTGTTTGAAATGACCATCGGTAGCCAGATGATCAGCGAAACGGCAGGAGTTAGCCTTCTGAAGCAGTCTGTGGTCGTAAGCTTCCTCCTTGCATTTGGGGGCTTCAGCATTCAGGCCCAAGTTGCCAGCCTTCTTGCCCAGTCGGACATCCGCTTTCTGCCGTTTTTCCTCGCCCGGCTCCTTCAAGGCATTTTCGCGGCGCTGATCACCTTATTGATCTGGCGGCCCCTTTATGAAGATTCCTTCGGTTTCGAATCCCTCGTTCCGGTCTTCTTGACTTCGCAAGCGGAACAAATCGGGCAGGTTTCCCTTCTCCTATCCGAAATCGGACCGATTGTCACAATTATATCTTTGCTCGTTTATATCATGGTTAGCTTACCTCTTGGGAAGGAAAAGCAACAATAAAAAGGAAGGCCCTGTTCGCCTTCCTTTTGTCATGAATTTTTAGCGGATTTCCCCATTCTCAAATTTTTTCCGGAGGGCTTCTTCTACCACCGGAGGGACGAGATTTGTTATATTCCCCTGATATTTCGCCACTTCCTTCACGATACTGGAACTTAAGAAAGAATATTCGTTATTCGTCATTATAAAAAACGTTTCGATTTTTTCATTAAGCTTCCGGTTCATGGCCGTGATGCGCATTTCATATTCAAAGTCGGAAACCGCCCTTAAGCCCCGGATAATCGCTTGTGCTTTTACCTTTTCTGCATAGTCGACCAAAAGGCCGCTGTAGGAATCGGGAATGACATTGGGAATGTCTTTGGTCGACTCCCGGATCAAATTCAATTTTTCTTCTTTCGTAAACAACGATTTTTTTGCGGAATTATTTAACACACAAACGTAGACCTTATCAAAAATCGCTGCGGCTCTTTTGATAATATCGATATGTCCGTTAGTAATTGGGTCAAAGCTTCCTGGGCAAATTGCAATTCTTTCCATGTTTATGCCTCCCGTTCGATTTCTTTCCGATAGATTGAGATCCGGATCATGCCATATTCTTCGTATTTCCATTTTTTGAATTGGGATATCACTTCCGGCAGTTCGACTTCATTGGAATGTTCACAGACGATGACCCCGTCATCATCCAGCAAATTATGGTCTTGGATGAATTCCAAAATTTCTATGTATACGTTGTTCTTGTAGGGAGGGTCGAGCCATATGACCCGGAAGGTTAAGTCTCTTTTGCTGATGGCCTTTAATGCCCGTTTCCAATCATTTCTGTATATTTCAGATTGCTTTTCAAAAGCGCAAATCTTGACATTTTCTTTCACAGTCTGGATCGCTTTAGGATCTTTGTCCACAAAAATGACCTTATCTAGTCCCCGGCTAATCCCTTCAATTCCTAATCCTCCGCTACCGGCAAACAGATCCAGTCCCACTCCCCCTTGAAAATAGGGGCCAATCATATTAAAAAGGGATTCCTTCACTTTATCCGTTGTCGGGCGGGTCGAATTGCCTGGTACCGACATCAATTTCCTACCTTTTTGAGTCCCCGATACGACCCTCATGATGATCACCTAATCGTTATAGCAAATTTTTCCTTTACCATGCTACCACATTTTAAGATGCATGACTAGTTTTCGTTTTTCTTTATTTTTTATAAATGCATGTATAAGATGAACAGGATTGGAAAAAATGAAAATGACAACATCAAGGTGATGTTGTTGCCAACCGCGGAGAAGACTTACGTTTCCCCATAAGTTCTTCCTCCGGTTTCTCCTCTCCCTTTGCCTTCGCTCATTTTTGAGTTCGAAGGAGCCCTGCAGCAAGGGTCTGCAGGGTTATTTTTTTTGCATGAAAAAAGCCGGCTAAGCGCCAGCTTTTTACCATTAAAACCCTAATTTGTAATCATATTCCTTTGCTTTATCCGGCTTTTTGCTTTCAAATTCGGTCTGGATAAAGGGACGGTAGGATGGTTCCACCTTCTTAACAAATTTTAACGCTTGGATTTTATTCATCGTTTCCTCTACTTGTTCTATATCACAGTATAAGACAACATATTTCAGCCTTTTCGATACATAGAGGACATTTCCGTATTTCCGTAAATGTTTTGCATATTTGTTGGAGTTTAGCCAAACGATGAGTCCTTGCCGTTCAACAATCATTTTCTCGCCCCCTATATTTTCACCCTTTATACGCTACAACCGCAACTGCCGCCAGTGGAACAGCCACTGCCATGAGCTGTTTGGAAAAAGGGACTGCCGGTGGAAACCTTCACACTTTCTGAAACAGCCCTGCCAATCAGTAGGCTGATTTCGTCCAACACTCTCTGCAATTCGTTTTCAGCCTTTTTGAAGTTGGCGACATTTTCGTCGAGATCCATTTCCCTTTTGGACATTCGGACCTCCATATTGATCCGTTTATAGTCGGGATGGTATCTTCCAAAACGTTCGACATCTTCATATTGTTCCTTTAATTTTAGAAACCGCTGGATTTTCCTTTGGGTTTCCGGATTCGTTTTCATTTTATATAAACATTGCCGATAGTTTTCAGCAATTTCGCTATCTATGATCATCTGGGCCAATTGTTCAGCCTGGTCAAGCAGTTCAACTTTTTCAATCGTTGCGATCATCTGGTCACCTCCATGATTTTTTATTTTATCATACCATAGGAAAAAATACTTCAGCTACTTTTCTATCAACATCTTACCGTAAATATGTAATGGTTATACATATTGACAAAATTCCCATCGGATACCTTCACCCTTCATCAATCATGGGTTTTTCCTTTTTCGTCATTAGCAAATCATGCTACTTCCGTAAGGGAAATGACAAATAAAACTGCAAAAAAAAGCAATACGCATGATTTTTACGTATTGCTCACCCTTCGCGGTTCATTGCTTGCAACATGTTGTACATCATTAGCCCCATTTGGACACTTCTTGTCAATTTATCGATTCGCTGGGGAATTGTTTTTTCATAGGCGTATAATGCCAATCCTTCAAATTCCCGTAATCGTTCCGGATTTCTTCCCAAAATCCGGTACCAGGAAGGGTTTTCCCGTAAGTAACGATGGAGATCTGGCTTTAACCGAATATATTCCATGACTTCCCTTCTCATTCCAAATCCCTCCCTTTAATCTTTACGAAAGGAAAAAGGATTTGGCCGTCTTTCAGAATCATCCCGGTTCCTTCCACCAGCATGTTGTTCCTCCTGAAACTGGCTCAGGAAATTCCGTGCCGCCCCAAGGGCGTCATGGAGCTGTCCGATATATGATTGCAGTTGGTTCATGTCCATATTTCGGAAGGTTTGCAACAGGTTATTAAAGAAGGTGGTTTGATTCGTATCCTTTCCCGCTTTTTTTCCAGCGTCTTCGGTTTGGTTCCCATTATTTTCTTTATAAGGAAGAAAGCGCGGATCATCTTCTCCCAACAAATACCATTCCTCAAACAGTTCCTGCCAAGTTGCCTTTCCCTCCCGCACTTCCTTTATGATTTTCGGATGCCTTTTCACGAATTGCTTAAATTCCTGAACGGATGGATGCAGTTCTTTTTTGGCCATTCCCTTCACCTCAATTCTTCTTCAATACCACTATATGTTTTTCTGGGCGAAAGGAAACAACGGCAACGGGACCGAAACCATGCCAATAAAAAAGCCGGATTTATTCTTCCGGCTCGGTTTCCTCCCAAGATCTCCTAATAAAATTTTGGGTAAAATATTTTTTGTATACCCCCACTCCTAGATGGGTAAATTCCTTATTCAAAAACGTATCCCGGTGGCTCTTACTGTTCATCCACCCGGCTATGACGGAAAAGCTATCAACATATTGGGAAGCGATATTTTCCCCGGCCACTTCATAATATACTTCCTTCGCGCTCAAGCGATCGGATAGGTCACCAAATTTTTCTGATATGTGGGAGAAGGTTTGCGTTTCCTGCATATCTTTACTATGTTCATAGGCAACTTCAGAAACAACCGCATCCCATTCCAACGGATTGGAACCATAGGATTTTCTTATCAGATTCGTCAAATCAAAAATTTGTCTTTCCGATGACTGGTCGGCCATGATCCATTCGTTTTCTTCCATTTCCTTTTCCACCAAATCCCCGCGATAGATCAGATCATAAGGGCGATGGAGAAGGAGGGTTTCTTTGTCCAAAAAACGGACAAACATTAATTCTCCTTTAAAATTATCAAAATATAGTTGAGCGAAAATATCTCCTAGGGGAATTAAAGGTTGGGTATTTAAATCATTTTCAAAGAGTTCGAATTTATATATGCCGTCCTCATACTCAAACTCGACTTCCGTTTGCATGGACACCTTTTTATAGACCGACTCCATGCTTTCCCCAATTTCAAACGGGGCTGTATTCATTCCTTTACCCGCAACAGCAACGGTAACAATTTTTCCGTCCTTCTGACCTGCGGCAATATATTGATTATCCTTCTCATAAATCCACCATTGATAGCCATAGTAGGAATATTCAATCCGGGAAGGAGATCCGAAATCACTAAGCCATTTTTTTTGGTTCATTCCAATATAAACGGAAATTCCTTCTTTCGGTCTTGGATAACCCCTTTCTTCCGGCTCTTCCGCAGTGATTTCCAGGTCCGTATCCTTTACCGGTTTTCCACCGGAGTTTCCTATCAAAACATCGTCATTGTTTTTTGCATAAAACAAGTTAAAAGATAGACCGAATACAATAAAGATCGTTACTATGACTAATATCCGAAATAGACTTTTCAAGTCCATCACCTTCTTTTTCCCGGATTATTACGATTATATGCATAAAAAGAATATATATAATAAAACTTGCAAAAAATCTTGCAAAAAATAAAAGAACCGATAACTGAGTTAAAGCACGTTCTTGGTTCATAGAAAAGTTTGCCTTATATAATTATTATAAACGGATTTCCAGAAAAAAGCTCCAAACAAATTGTTGAATCAAACAAAAGCTTATGAAAAGTCTTGCAGAAGGTCATTATTGTAAAAAAATGTACCCCGGAAATATACTTTTCCTAGGAGGTTCTATCAGGTGAGAGATTCAACCTCTTGGATTTTTCGTATATTTCCGGGGACGGTAATCCCTATTATTATTTTCGGTATGATTTAAGCTTGGAAAGAATCGGGATTCTTCGGTTCAGATATTTCGGATAACGCCATTTTCGCCTGATAATCGGTCTTCTCTTCCTTTGCCAAGTCTCCCAAAGCTACAATCCCGACCAATTCCCCATTTCGTAGAACTGGGAGCCTACGTATCTTATGGTCAGCCATAATTTTTGCAGCCGTATGCACCGATTCTTCCTCCGAAATCGTAATAACCCCTTCTGTCATGATTTCCGAAACTTTGATGGATGCTGGCCGTTTTTCAGCAATTCCCCGAAGGACAATATCCCTGTCGGTAAGGATTCCGACCAGATGGTTCCCGTCAACGATCGGAATAGCTCCCACATCCAGTTCCTTCATTTTTACCGCCGCTTCATAAACATTGTCGAGCAATGAACAGGTTTCAACATTTTTTGTCATGATGTCTCTCACTTTTTTCATAGATCCTAACCCCCTAAAAAAAATTCATAGGAAAACTCTATACAGTAATGTTTCCTTAAGATTGGGGGCTTATCCTGAAAAAGGCTTTTTTCTTAATCTTACAAGTATTTTCATTGAAAGCCGGCAAATAATTTACTATTATAAAATAGGGGATAATTGTAAACTTTCTGTAAACCGGATGTCGAACATTGAGGAGGGAGAATGGATGTATATTGAAAATACTGGACTTGAGAATCTGAAGGCTGATTTGAAAACGTTGGATGATATGATGTCCCAATATGGGCTTATTCGGGCTGGACAATGGGATTATGAACGGGTTACGTATGATCGGAAAATCGTCCTAAATGACCATATTTACTATTTACGGGTGCAAGGATATGCATTGGAAGGGGATGTCGGGGCGAACGACGCCTATATCCAATTGAAAAAACCGTTTTTAGGGAAATATTATTATCCCCATGGTGTTGAATATGGAGAGGATGAGAATTTCCCGAAAGCTTTAGTCGCTAAGTGTGAAGAATTGTTGACCAAATTAAGAAAGGAACTTGAGGAGATCCTTGTTTGACAAGTGCATTTTCCATAAATATAGGCAAGAAGAGAAACATTTTTTCTCATCTTGCCTTTTTTCCATCAAAGGAAGATTAAAACCCAAAAATCGCCTTGATTAAGGAAGTCGTTTCCCCACCGGGGAAGAAAACATAAAGCAACAAATACACGAGAAGTCCTGTAATCGCCGTACAGAACCATAGAACACTCGTCATCGGACCGAATTTCCGATGTTTATCCAACCTGTTTTTTAATCCCCATCGAATCATGAAGACTCCCAGCACACCGCTAGTTGTAGACAAAAGAATATGGAAGATCAAAAAGATTGTATAATAGATTTTAATATTCTCGGGACCACCGAAGGACGTATTCCCAATAAATGCCGTTCTGGAAAAATAGATGACGAAAAAGGCAACCGCAAACCAGGCAGCCGTTAGCATCATTTTTCTGTGGTCTTCCGTCTTTCGGGCTTTAATATAATACCATCCGATGGCCACAAATATCGCACTGATGACAATACATAGCGTACTGATTGTAGGTAGCAATAAGTCCATAGAAATTCCTCTTTTCTTATTAAGATTGTCCTACCAAAGCCTTTTACCCTTATTGGGCGGGCAATATCGGATCTGGATTGTTGTTCTCCTGCCGATACCACTCAATAAAAATCTTATAAAGAACCCCGCCGTTAATGAATTCCTGCAAAATTTTCATGATGATCCCCCCCAACTGCTGATCATATAACAAAGACAATGGATTAAACAATTGGGGATTCGACAGGTTTAAATTTCCCAAAACATCAACCGGAACGCATAGGGCCAAAGATTTCACCCATAATTCCGCCGAAGCATAGGTTGCATACATCGGCTGCCCATTAAAGATGATAAGGGCACAGGCTGGAGTAAGCAAGGCGCTGGCGGCAAGCAAATAGCCGAAACGCAGCAACCCTTGAAGGGGTTTTTCTTCACCCAATTTATGATAAATCGGCCACCAGAGTCCTAATGCAAAGATAAATAGCATCGTCGTGTAAACGGCATGAAGGAATGGGTCGGACTTCACCGTATCAAAAATGGCAGGAACATGGTAGAAAGAAAAGGTTCCATTGAATAAAATGAGGGCCAAAATGGGCTTTGTCAACAACCGGAAAATCGGTCTGATCACTGGCAGGGAAAGGATTTTTTCCCACATCCATACGGGAATACCGATAATCAAGAATTGCGGTGCAAGCAGCAATAGAAAGGCCATCTGGATCATATGAAAGGTAAACATGAGATGGCTCAATAAATCAATGGGGGAGCCCTTTAGAATATAAATTAACATAAGGGCGCTAACGAAGAAAATCCCCTCTTTTTTCTTTAACGGCTCACTCCCACTAAACCAAGAACGTTTCTTCGTGGCCGCATAAAAATAAAGAACCATGACTCCTACAATAAAAAGGAAAAAATATGGACTCCATAAGGCCCGGAAACCGAACATCCCAATATTTGGCACCCTAATCCCTCCCAAACCTCTCCTTAGCTTCCATTATATGGGCTTTCACCAAGGAGAGCAAATAGTTGGACTTCCCTTCCTGCATACGAAAGAGAAAGAAAACCCGGATCAGGACCCGGGTTTTACCACCAAACAATCGTTACCATGGCCAAAATCATGATTAAGGCCGTAAAAATGGCAGAATACATGAAGAACATTGGCATGGAATGACCTTTATGATTGGCATGCATGAAATAATAGAACTGGAATATGACCTGGATGCTGGCCAAAAGCAAGATAAAAGGTACGACAAATTTTGTGGGAATTACATCATTATAAGCGACCGCCAAAAAGGCGATGATGGTCAAAAAGATCATTAACGCAAAAGTAATCAGCTGCATCCGCATTTCTTCTGCGCTTTTTTTCTTGCGATATTCATATTGCAGACGAGAGGGCATTTGATTTTTTTGTTCGCTACCAGTCATTTCAACCCACCATCCCCATCAAATATACAACCGTGAAAATAAATACCCAAACAACGTCAATGAAGTGCCAGTAAAGGCTGGCGGTGTAATATTTCGGTGCATTGTATAGGTTCAGTCCCCGTTTGGCATTCCGGATTAATAAGGCCGTAATCCAACCCAATCCAAAGGCAACGTGGGCTCCGTGGGTTCCGACCAAGGTATAGTAAGAGGAACTGAAAGCACTCGTCTTAAACCCAAAGCCATATTCATGGACATAATGATAGAACTCATAAATTTCCAAGGCTAAAAAGGAGGCCCCAAGCAAAACCGTTATGAAAAACCATAGTTGCATTTTTTGGAATTGATAGTTTTTCATATGATAGATGGCATAAACGCTGGTCAATGAACTCGTCAGCAAGATGACCGTCATCAAGAAAACGAGTTTCATATCAAACAGTTCTCGTGCTACTTCCAGATCCCTTAAAGCCAGGAAAGTGGCAAAGAGGGAGGCGAAGAGGACCGTCTCCCCCCCTAGAAACAGCCAAAAACCAATGAATTTGTTTTTCCCTTCCAAAGTAACTCTTTCCGGATTTTCCGGCCATGTTTGGGGTGTATAACGTTGTTCCAGCAAATTCATACAGCTTTCCCCCCTTTGTCTCCCTCATTGAGCAGATCTTCCTTATGGATATGATAGCCAAGATCGTCCCGGAAGGAACGGATCAGCATGGTTCCGAAGGTGATAACAAGTCCGAGTATGAGAACCGGAATACCCCAAGGTTTTCCATCTCCTACAAGGTTAGCAGGATTATACATCGCACCAAAAGCGGCAATGAACAGCCCGGAAGCAATGATGAAAGGAAGAATGGAATTATTCGGCATATGAATATCCCCAAGGGGTTCAGCAGGAGTCAATTCCTTTTTCCCTTCCATTTTTTCGAGCCACCAAGTATCATGTCCCCGGACGAGAGGGGTTTGTTTGAAGTTATAGAACGGAGGCGGGGAAGGTAACGCCCACTCCATTGTCCGTCCATCTCCCCAAGGGTCATTGGCAACTTCCTGTTTTTTGACAAAACTNATAATCATATTAATGACCAGGACCAAGACGGCAATCCCCATCATGAAAGCACCGATGGTACTGATCAGGTTCCCGGTATCCAAACCTTGATCCGGCAAATAGGTATATACCCGTCGCGGCATTCCCCACATGCCAAGCAGATGGTGGATAAAGAAGGTTAGATGGAAACCGATGAACATGAACACAAAGGTAATGTAACCGAGCTTTTCAGATAGCATCCGTCCAAACATCTTCGGCCAATAAAAGTGCAGGGCAGCAAACAGCGCAAAGACGACACCGCCAACAATGACATAGTGGAAGTGACCGACGATGAAATAGGAATCATGCAACTGTTGGTCAAGGGGAGCTGCCGCCTGCATAACTCCGGTTACTCCACCCATGACAAAGCTCGGGATGAAACCGAGGGCATAGAGCATCGGAACAGTAACCTTGATGCTTCCTCCCCACATCGTAAACAGCCAGTTAAACACTTTAATCCCGGTAGGAACGGCAATAGCCATCGTCGCAACGGCAAAGATGGCATTGGCGACATTTCCAAGCCCGGTCGTAAACATATGGTGGGCCCAGACCATAAAGCCGAGAAAACCAATCAAAATCGTTGCGAATACCATGGATGAATAACCAAACAGCCGTTTTCTGGAGAAAGTAGGAATGATTTCCGAGAATATACCGAAGGCCGGCAAGACTAAAATATATACTTCAGGATGGCCGAAAATCCAGAATAAATGTTCCCAAATGATGGTGTTTCCACCCGCTTCAACCACAAAGAACTTAGATCCGAACAACCGGTCGAACATCAGGAAAAAAATACTGATGGTAAGCGGCGGAAAAGCGAACAAAATCAATGTGGATGCGATAAATGTTGTCCATGTAAATAGCGGCATCCTCATAAAAGACATTCCTGGAGCCCGCATGGTAATGATGGTTGCCATAAAATTAATTCCGCTCATCAACGTACCGAATCCGGAGATTTGCAGACCCAATGTATAGAAGTCGATCCCATGTCCCGGTGATGCCAAGGATAGTGATGCGTAGGAAGTCCATCCGGCATCCGGTGCGCCCCCTAAAATCCAGGATAGGTTCAGGAAGATCCCACCTAAAAAGAAGAGCCAAAAACCGAGGGCATTTAAAAACGGGAAGGCAACGTCCCTGGCACCGATTTGCAAGGGAACTATGGCATTCATAAAGGCGAATAATAATGGTGTTGCCGCCAGGAAAATCATTGTCGTTCCATGCATCGTAAAGAGCTCATTGAAAGTTTCCGGTCTGACAACCTCAAGTCCCGGCTTCATCAACTGAATCCGGATAAAAAGGGCTTCCAGTCCCCCAATCGCAAAAAAGAACAATCCGGCAAACAAGTACAAATGGGCAATCTTTTTATGGTCAACGGTAGTCATATATTCCCAGATGACACTTGTTACCCCTTTTTTCATCGCAATGCTTGACACGCTCTCTTCCCCCTATTCCCTTATTGTCCTGCCTTTAAACTCATCAAATATTCCGCAAGGGCATCCAACTCTTCATCGGAAAGCGGCAATTCGTTGCTGTACATTTTATTACCAGATTTTATCTTTCCAGGATTTTTGATCCATTTTTTCAAATTCTCTTTTGTGTAAGGCATTATACCGGCAATCGTCGAGCGATTTCCAAAATCCGCCAAGTTTGGCGCTAATGCTGAAGTGCCAGCTTCCGGTGTCACCGCATGACAGCCGAAGCAATTGTTTTCCATAAAGAGTTCCTGGCCCCGGATGGCTACAGCGGATGTGAGTTCCGGTTCCTGATAGTTTTGCATGGACTCAACCCATGCTTCAAACTCCTCTTTGGATATTGCTTTTACCTTGAAATCCATTAAGGCATGGCTAGGTCCGCAAAGCTCAGCACATTTTCCGAAAAACAGGTTGCCTGCTTCATCGGCCCGTTCCGGATCAAATTCCAAATAAAACCGGTTGACGTTATCCGTATTGGTATCCATCTTTCCTCCGGCAGCCGGTACCCAGAAGGAATGTTTTACGTCCGAAGCAAGGAGTTCAAAATATACCCTTTCGCCGGTTGGGACTACCAAGTCCTGGCTCGTCACAATGCCAAGATCCGGATATTCAAAATGCCACCAATATTGATTGGCGGTTACCTTGACGACAAGGGATTTCTTATTCCCCTGTTCATCCACCAGTTCCATACCCCTTACATCGCCAAGTTTGAAGGTATAATAGACCGTTGGAATGGCTAGCGCAATAACAAGTATAATCGGGATGGAAGTCCAGATAATCTCCAACTTATGGCTTCCTTCCACCTGTTTCGGGATCTTATCTTCTCCCACCTTGCTTCTCCGAAAACGGAAAAGGATGATACTGTAGATGGAAACGACAACAAAAATGACCGTAAACATAATGCCCAAGCTAAAAATCAATAGGAAAAACTGCCGGTCTGCCACTTCTCCCGCAGGATGAAGTGTAGACAACTGGCGATTTCCACAGCCTGCCAAAAGGATCGCCATGGAAACCAATGCAAGTAGAAGACGAGCTTTTTTCATAGAGAAACCAATCCCCTCTTTCGCATTCTTGTACCAATTCATTCAAAATTCAAAAAACGATGAACGTATATACCCCTTACATCCTCTTTTCCTATGTATCTCTTTAAAACCCCTTTCTTTGACCGTGTATTCCCCCGTCGGTAACTCCCAAACCTAAAACAATGAGAAAAAGATCAACCCTAAAAACATGGCTGTCAAATAATTTAAGGAATAGATAAAGACGCGATTTGCCCATTTCAAATCATCATCTTGTTTAAACCCCTTCAGCCCGACAAAAATCCAGCCTACATTTAAAAGTGTGGCCAGAAGAACAAAATACGGGCTTAAATCAAACAGATAAAAGGGTAGTGGCAACAGGCAAATAATCCACACCATAATTTGCCTTTTCGTCATTGAAAAACCTTCCACCACCGGCAACATCGGAATCTTTGCCCTTCGGTAATCCTCCGTTTTTTTCATTGCCAATGCAAGAAAATGGGGGATTTGCCAAAGAAACATGATGGAAAAGACCACCCATGCCGCCGGATGAAGCATCGGATCGATCGCTGCCCACCCGATCAATGGTGGCATTGCACCAGAAATGCTTCCCACCACCGTATTTAAGGTGTACCTTCTTTTCGTCCATAACGTGTATAGGACTACATAGCTAAAGGAACCGATGAATCCGGCTAATCCTGCGGTAAAGGAAAGCTGGAACAGAAGAATGGTCCCGAAAGTAACGTAACTGGCACCGAGCGTCAGGATCAACTTCGGTGAAAATTTGCCGGATACCGATGGTCTCCTCTTTGTGCGATTCATTAGACTATCAATATCCCGGTCAATGTAATTATTTAAGGTCCCCGAACCGGCAATTACGAAGTACGACCCTATGAGGGCCAATATCGCCTTATCGATGTGGGCCATAAAGGATAGCTGATTATAATGTAAAGCCATAAAGATGCCTGCAAGGACCGTCAGAAGATTGGAATTGACGATTCCTACCTTTGTTAGGATGAGATACTCTCTCAAAAAGGATGTTTTCCTTTCCCTTTTCGGAGGTACGTCCGTTACCGGGCTTTCCTTTACCACTTCGGCATTCGCCATCCGCACTTCCCCCCTTCTCTTAAGATGCAACCCTTTTCAACATTAACTATATATTAATCATAAAAACTTTTCTATTTTTTTGCAAAAACATTATTTGAAATTGTTTATTAAATTAGAAACATCCAAATATACTCTACCTTATATTAAAGCACATAAAAAATTATTTTGTGAATGTTTTATGTCATTTTTTTGTCTAATTTGTGTCTTTTCTTCGAACTTCGAATTTTTTTATATTAATATATTTTTTATCCTTATCCAATTTATTTCGTGTTTTTGATTATTTATCTTTTTAAAGTTTGATAATTATTTTTCAAAAGTTTATTTTTCATGGGATAAGTTTCATATTTTAGTTGCACGAAAGTAAAACACTTGTCACATTTTTGTTTGTTCGGTACGATAAAACCAGAGAATATTTCGAAGAAGGTGAATTCTTTGCAACATCGACTAAAGGTTCTTGCCATTTGTTCTCCAATCGGCATGCTCTGGCTTTTGCTTGGGGGCACTCTCGTTTCAAAAACGGAATCTGGTGATGGTTGCGGTTCATCCTTTCCGTTATGTAACGGGAAATGGTTTCCTACGGAAATAACAACGGAACTGATTATTGAAATATCCCACCGGATCACAACCGTCCTCGTTTCATTGTTGATTTTGATGTTCGTCTTTTACAGTTGGAAACTGCTAGGTCGGTATTGGGAAATTAAATTTTTATCCCTTCTATCCATCGCTTTCATTGTCATCCAAAGCCTGATCGGTGCAGCAAATGTGGTTTGGGGACAATCGGACTTTTTCCTTGCTACCCATTTCGGCATATCTTTAATCTCTTTTGCGGGAATTCTCTTGCTTTCCTTATGCGTTTTCGAACTCCTGCGGAAAGGGAAACCTTCGGAATTGCAGTTCGATAAAAGAATGAAGTTCCATTCCATCGGGGTCCTTCTTTATAGCCTGATTGTGATCTATTCCGGTGCCCTAGTCCAGCATACCTACTCCAGCTATGTTTGCCTGGATTGGCCCTTTTGCGATAATTCCTCCATTGGCTTGCCAAATAATATGTACGAATGGATACATATGATCCATAGGGCTATGGCAGGACTTTTGTTCCTTTGGATCTTATACGCTGCTCTCATTGTGAATCGTTCCTATAAAAACCAGCCAACCATTTATTACAGCTGGCTTTTTGCACTCCTTTTCATCAGCCTCCAGGTTATTAGCGGCGCCTTCGTTGTCTTTACGAAAGTTCATTTGGCGGTGTCCTTACTGCATTCCTTATTCATATCTTGCCTGTTCGGAATCCTGTCCTACATCCTTTTCCAAATATACAGGAATTGGGTCAACGACAAGAAAGAAAATATCGACTTACCCGTGGACCAATTAACCGAAAAACCGATCTAATATCCGCAAAAAATGAGGGCTTCATGCCCTCATTTTTTGACCAGTAAAATCAATAAATCCCCTTGTTGGATCGGATCTCCCTCTTTTACAAATATATCTTCGACCATGCCATTAAAGGGCGCCTGCAAGGTTGTTTCCATTTTCATTGCCTCCGTAATCGCCAAGGGATCCCCTTTGGAAAGATGATCTCCCTTTTGAACAAGGAGCTTGACGACGGTTCCTGGCATTGTCGCCCCTATATGATGGGGATTGTTCGGATCCGCCTTTTGCCTTTCTTTCACATCGGTTTTGACCGAATAGTCACGGACGAGAACTTCCCTCATTTGTCCATTCAATTCGAAATATAGCGTACGGCTTCCATCCGGTTTGGCTTCCCCAATGGATACCAGTTTGATGAAAAGGGTTTTACCCCGTTCTATTTCGACCGCCAGTTCTTCTCCCACCTTCATCCCATAAAAGAAGGTCGGGGTATCCAAACAGGAAAGGTCGCCATAGCGGGCATATTTTTCCTGGAAATCCAAATAGACCTTCGGATAAAGACAATACGATAAGATCTCTTCTATCCTTGGTTTCCTTTTCAAATGCTGTTCCAATTCCCGGGACAAACCGGTAAAGTTCACCGGCGGCATCAATTCCCCGGCCCGTTTTTCCAGCGGTTTCCGATTCTTTAAAACAACCCGCTCTACATCCTTCGGAAAACCACCTGGAGGAAAACCGATATATCCTTGGAAAAACTCGACGACCGATTCCGGAAAGTTGATGGATTCACCCTTCTTTATCACGTCCTCTTCTGTCAAATGGTTTTGCACCATAAACAGCGCCATATCCCCAACGACCTTTGAAGATGGGGTGACCTTGACAATATCGCCGAACAAAAGGTTGACCCTGCGGTACATCTCTTTAACCTCTTCAAAGCGATTGCCAAGACCCACCGCCTTCGCCTGTTCCAGAAGATTCGTGTATTGGCCGCCGGGCATTTCATGTTCATAAATTTCCGGATGGGGAACGTTTAAGGAAGATTCAAAGGGAGCATATTGCTTCCTGACATCTTCCCAATAACGGGAAAGGGCATTAAAGCCATAAATATCCAAATCCGGTTGCCGCTCGGTCCCTTCCAAGGCATGATACAAGGTCCCGGCACTCGGCTGGGAAGTGGACCCGCTCAAGGCGCTTACGGCAACATCGACAATATCCACCCCCGCTTGGATGGCCCTCGCATAACTGTAAATGCCATTACCGCTGGTATCATGCATATGCAAGTGGATCGGGATATGGATGGCATTTTTCAACTCGTGGACAAGCATATAAGCGGCTTCCGGTTTCAACAATCCGGCCATATCTTTAATGGCAAGAATATGGGCACCTTGCTTCTCCAATTCCTTGGCAAGGTCCACATAATAGTTCAAATCATATTTCCTACGGGTCGGATCGAGGATGTTTCCGGTATAGCAGATACTGACCTCCGCAATTTTGTTGGCATCCCGTACCGCCTGGATGGCCACTTCCATTCCTTTTACCCAGTTTAGGCTATCAAAAATCCGGAAAACATCGATTCCCTGTTCTGCCGAAAGCTGGATAAATTCCCGTAAAACGTTATCCGGATAGTTTTTATAACCGACCGCATTGGCTCCCCTTAACAGCATTTGGAACAGGATATTGGGGATTTTTTTCCGCAATCGGGCAAGCCTTTCCCAGGGATCCTCCAATAAAAACCGATAGCAAACATCGAAGGTAGCTCCTCCCCACATCTCCAAGGAAAAAAGATTCGGCAAAATCCGTGCCGTATCCGTGGCAACCCGTTCCATATCATAGGTACGGAGCCTTGTGGCAAGAAGGGATTGATGGGCATCCCTTAAGGTTGTATCGGTAAGCAGAACTTTTTTCTGATCCTTTACCCACCGACTGACATAGTCCGGTCCAAAACGATCCAGCAATTGCTTTGTCCCGGAAAGCTGATGCACGTCAAAGGACTTTGATCCTTCAGGCAGGCGCGGGACTTCAAAACCTTGCTTTTCCCGTTTGCCGATTCCCGGAAACCCATTGACGGTTACGTCACTTATATAGGTGAGAAGCTTCGTACCCCGGTCTTGTCTCTTTGGAAAGACGAAAAGTTCCGGAGTCTCGTCCACAAAGGACGTATCAAACTCCCCATTCAAAAACTTCGGATGGGATACGACATTTTCCAGAAACGGAATGTTTGTCTTGATCCCGCGAATCCGGAACTCCTGAAGGTTACGGACCATTTTGGCCGCGGCTTTTTGCAATGTTTGCCCCCATACCGAGACTTTGACAAGCAAGGAATCATAGTAGGGAGAAATGATCGCCCCTTGGAAAGCGTCACCCGCATCGAGCCGGACTCCGAAGCCACCGCTGGAACGGTAAACCGTTATTTTTCCCGTATCCGGAAGAAAATGGTTCAGCGGATCCTCCGTTGTGATCCGGCATTGGATGGCAAAACCGTGAAGGCGGATATCCTCCTGTTGCGGAATTCCGACTTCTTCGCTATGGATACCCTTTCCTTCCGCAATCAAGATTTGGGCTTGGACAATATCGATCCCTGTCACCATCTCGGTCACGGTATGCTCCACCTGGATCCGGGGATTTACCTCAATGAAATAAAAATCATCGCCGGACACTAAAAATTCCACCGTTCCCGCATTCACATAATTGACATCCTTCATTAGACGAAGGGCTGCTTCACATATTTCCTTTTGCAGCTGCTTCGATAAGGAAACGGATGGGGCAATTTCCACCAGTTTCTGATGTCTTCTTTGCACGGAGCAATCCCTGTCATAGAGATGGACCATCTGCCCATGTTCATCCGCTAAAATTTGCACTTCAATATGTTTCGGATTGGGGATGAATTTTTCCACATACACTTCCCCGCTGCCAAAGGCTGATTGGGCTTCGGATTTTGCCCTGGCAAGACTTTCCGGCACATCTTCCCGGGTCTTCACAATCCGCATTCCTCTTCCGCCACCGCCCAAAGAGGCTTTGATGATCACCGGGAAACCATGTTTTTCCGCGAAACGATAAACATCTTCAGGATGGTTTACCTTCTCCCCCGGAATAATCGGAAGACCCGATAAAATGGCCTGCTCTCTCGCCTTCACCTTGTCACCAAACATTTCCAGATGGTGAACCTTCGGACCGATAAACTTTATCCCTTCTTCTTCACAGCGTCTTGCGAATTCCGCATTTTCAGACAGAAATCCATAGCCGGGATGGATGGCATCCACATCATTCCTTTTGGCAATCATGATGATATCTTCAATATCCAAATAGGCTTCTGCCGGCTTTTTCCCTACCCCGACCAAATAAGCCTCATCCGCTTTATAACGATGATAGGAACCGGTATCTTCTTCCGAATAGATCGCCACCGTTCGGATATTCAAATCCGTACATGCCCGGAAAACCCGAATGGCAATTTCACCGCGATTGGCTACCAGAACTTTTTTGAACGACTTCATCTTACCACCTCCGAAGGCTTAAAATTCGGCAAAGAAAAAATGTTTTGAATTTTTACGGTAAAAAAATATAGAAAAATCCCATGAAAGGGTCCATTAAGCTCTGAAGGACCCTTTCGCTTGGGATAAATCATTCTTAGCCGTTTCGGTCTCATTCCGTTCCATCTGATTCGTGTATTTCGATACATTAAGCAAAAGACCGATGGCCATCGACAGCACCACAAGGGAGGAACCCCCATAACTGATGAAGGGAAGCGTAACTCCCGTCAATGGTAAAAGTCCGGAAATCCCACCCAAATTGATGATGGATTGGATGCCAATCATTCCACCTATTCCGAAGGCTAACAAACTCCCTAAAGGATCCCTGCACTTCATCCCTATACGGAGACTTTTCAGGACGATAAACGTTAATAATATAATAACATAACTGACACCAAAAATCCCCAATTCCTCAGCAATAATCGACATAATAAAATCGGTATGGGCTTCAGGCAAATAGCCTAATTTTTGTACACTCTTGCCAAGCCCGACTCCTGTCCATCCCCCTGAGCCGATAGCCAGATAGGAATTTACGAGCTGATAGCCTTCCCCTAATTCATCATTGAAGGGGTCCGAATATGAAATCGTAAGCCGGCTTATTCTTTCTGCGGTAAAAACCTTATCCTTCGCAAAATATAAAAACGGGGAAAGAAAAAGTATAATTAACAGACCGATCCCGATCAATTTCAATAGGTTTTTCCAGTTCATTCCCGAACAGAAAACGATGATGGTTCCCGTGGAAAACATGATAAAGGCGGTACCGATATCTGGCTGAATCATCGTTAAAAAGGTGGTGAGGACCAAAAAAAGGATGGGTGGGATAACCCCATAATTAAAATCGTTTATGTAAGATTGCTTTTTTGCATAAACCGCAGATAAATAAATGATCACAAACAACTTAACAAACTCGGAGGGCTGAATCCTGCGCGCCCCTAAAGCTATCCAGCTCGTGGCAGTATTAATATTCAAACCGATAACATAAAGACTGATCAACCCTACAATCGAGCCGAGAACGATCAAAACTAAAATGGAGTTCTTTTTATAAATCCGATAAGGGACTATGGCCATAACCACCAAAAGGACAAAGGCAATCAGGAAATTCCCCAATTGTTTCTTGAAGAAATAAGCACTATCCGTCAAATGATACACCTGGATGGTGGTAACCATGCTGGCGCTATAGATCATGATCAGCCCAAAGACCGTAAGCAATAAATAGGCGCCCAACAGGGAAAAATCATATGTCTTGAATATTTTTTTTATCATAATAACAACTTCCCTACATTCTGTTTCATTTGGCCATATCAACGTAAACCATAAATGGGATTCTATAAAATTGGCAGTCTTGTAAGCCGGAAAACAAAAACCCAAACAATTGTTAACACAACTGTTTGAGTTATTTTACTTCTTATTTGTAAAGGCCTCATGTAATGCGGACAGTTTCCGCTCTACAGAACCGAGCAATTCCTTTCCATCTTTTTCGTCGACAAGCCCAAGGCGAACGGCAAAATCTATTTGTCGCGATAGCCCAAACATTTGGGTATCCAAAACGTCTTCATATAATGGGCACTGGGGTAAGGTTAAATGATCCATTTGAACTTGGATCAAATGGATGATTTTCTCTGCATCTGCTTTTAATAAGGCATAGGCTTTCTCCCTATGATCAACTTTTGTATCTTGTGCCACCGTCATTCCCCCTTACTAGAAAGAAAAAACCTCCTTTAAAAAATTCTACCGTTAATATCGGAATTTTGCAAGGAAAATAAGACCTTATATTCTATGATTACCAACGATGATAGAATTTTCCCTCTATTCCCGCATCCAAGCTGACAATAAGCCCAAATCCCGGTATACTCAAACTAGAACCTATTGGAAAGGGGAAGGAAAGATGAAGGATATTTTGGAAATTAAAGGTAAAGTTCAATTTAAAATAACGTTAGATCCGGGAACCTGGATTTTCGATGACCGGAAAGTCGATCTCGATACATACTTTGATCAAAAACAGGCCGAGGAAGAGGGGGAAAGTTATGAGGAAAAAATGTCCAAATACTGGAATCGGGAAATTCAGGAAGGTTCGATCGCTCCCCCTACCTTAAAGTCGGAACGGAAATTCGAAAAAGTAAAGCTTTTAACCGGATCCTTCGGGATTCCCTTTGCTCCCTTCCTGAATAATGCCCAACCCCTTCCGGAGGCCGAAAAGATCATTCTTGAACGGGAAAATGGAAATATCGAAATCCCGTTGGAATCTGGAAAAAACCTGATTCTCGGCTTTTCCAAAAACGGAAAACCTTTAAAGGAAGATGGACCGGTTCACGGCTATTTTTCCGATGGTTCGAACCGTTTCGATCCGATCAAAGGCATTATCGGTTTTATTATTGATTAAGTTTATATCTTCTCTTCCATCATTTGAACATAAAGATATGAGGAGCTTTTCCTGACGTATAAAAATCCGATGGATATCAAAAGCTATCCTAAAGGAAAGAACACCGATGGTGAGGTGAAATCAGTGAAGAAGCTCCTCTTGATCCTTTCCCTATTCCTTCTTGTTTCTTGCCAGGGGAAAAACGACGAAACTTCCCCAGTGAAAAATACAAACGATGATGGAGGAAGTCCCCTTTTGCAGGTGGGAAACCGGAAAACGAACCAAAAACCAGGTAGCGAGGAAGTGGATCGGAAAAATAGCAAAACGGTATCCGAACATCTGGAAAAACTGGCCGAAAGCGTACCGGAAGTCAAAGGAGCCACCGCTGTTGCGATCGGAAAATACGCGATAGTCGGTATTGATGTGGATGAGAATCTGGAACGTTCCAAGGTTGGTTCTATCAAATACACGGTTGCAGAAACGTTAAAGGATGATCCCCATGGCGCCAAGGCAATTGTCGTTGCCGATCCGGATATTACTGCCCGCCTGAAAGAAATCGGGGAAGACATCCGTGCCGGCAAGCCTTTAACCGGTATCCTAAATGAGCTATCCGACATCGTGGGGCGGGTAATGCCGGAAATTCCAGGGGATCTCCAAGACCCAACCCCAAAAAAGGAAATGGAAGAGCAAAAGGATGATATCCCCAAAAAAGATGAAGAAAAACTACAAAAACAGCAAGAAGAGCAATCAAACCATCATGAGTAAGAAAAATCCCTTTGGCCTGGTAAGGTTCAAAGGGATTTTTCTTTACCGCAATGATTACAAGGAAGGAAAACCTATGGTATACTATTTACATCTCTATGGAAAGAAGGAGATTATGGTGAAGGTTCAATGCGTTCTATGCGATAAACTTGAGAATATCGACGATATGTCTCCCTTAGCAAAAAAATTAAGAAACCGGCCCATTCATACATATATGTGCAAGGAATGTTATGACCGCATTTCCGAACGGACGTTGGCAAGAATCAATTCCGGTAACTTCAAACTGTATCGCCCCCATCAGTCGGAGGATGATTGGTGGTAACCATTGTTCCCAGGAGTTGGTTCAACAAATATTGGATCCTCTCTATCCGATATTCGAAGGAATATTCCTTTCCAAGGGCGACCGCGTTCACCCGAATCATCGGAGGATGTTCTTTTACCATGAGGGAGTCGACACCAAAGTCCTTCCTAAGGATGTCCTGAAACAACGTCTCCGTCTCAAGGGCTGCCTGATCATCGGGAGCGACCGCCAGCAACTTTTTCACGGAAAGCCAATTGATGATCGCCTCTTCCAACTTCATCCCTTCCACCCCAAGTTCCATTTACATTAAACATATTCCCTTGGGATATGCTTCATTCCAAAAATGGAAAGGTTTCAGCCCTTTGCCTTCGCTTCCCGTTTCGCTTCAAAAAGGCGGCGGATGCGATAGATGATCAAAACCAAATCGATAACGATTAGCCCTTCAACAATCGGCAACATGGTGCCAAAAAAGGTGAGAAGGGTACATCCCAAAAATAGGAAGAAATAGACGATAAGGGACTTCAAAAGGGGTAATTTCCGCTCGAACCCCAACTTATATGCGATCACCGTCAAAAAGACAATCGTTCCATACAGAAGCCACATCCCCAGTTTCGGGTTTTCCACGATTCCGTAGATCTCCGCAAATAATGACAGATTCTTTTCAATCAAGTTCCCAGATCCCCCTTAAATTTCAAACATTTTCACTATTATAAATGATACATGATGTTTATTATTTTGTAAAAATATTGACATTCCCCTTTTCCAAGAATAGTGGGGTTTTAACGGGGAGATGGGAACCTTTCCCAAAAAGAAACCCCCGGATTTGTTGATCCGGAGGTTTCTTCTATATTATTTGGTTTGTTTTTTTGCCGCTTTTTCCCGCATCGATTTGTCGAGAATCTTTTTCCGCATCCGGATGGATACCGGTGTTAATTCCACATATTCATCATCGTCAATGTATTGCAATGCCTCTTCCAGGGAGAAAATGCGCGGTTTTTTAATGACAGCCGTTTGATCCTTTGTTGCACTGCGGACGTTCGTTTGGTGTTTCGTCCTGCAAATGTTGACCGTAATGTCATTTTCCCGGTTATGTTCGCCGACAATCATCCCGGCATAAACATCGGTACCCGGCTCAACAAAAATGGTACCCCGATCTTCCACTTGCATGATTCCGTAGGTAGTGGCTTTCCCGGTCTCCATGGAAACGAGAACGCCCCGTTTTCTGCCACCGACGTTTCCGGATAATTTGGGCAAATATTTTTCAAAGGAGTGGTTATAGATACCGTACCCTTTCGTAATCGTCAACAGTTCCGTATTATAACCAATGAGCCCACGGGATGGGACGAGGAAAATGAGCCGGACCTGGCCATTCCCGTTATTGATCATATCCAGCATTTCACCGTAACGTTTTCCCAAAGACTCCAATACTTGACCGGTATATTCTTCCGGCGTGTCAATGACGACCCGTTCAAAGGGTTCGTGGAGGACTCCATCTATTTCCTTCATGATCACTTCCGGTTTGGATACTTGCAATTCATAACCTTCCCGACGCATGGTTTCGATCAAGATGGATAAATGGAGTTCACCTCGGCCAGAGACGATCCAACTGTCAGTGGAATCCGTCGGTTCGACCCTTAAGCTGACATCGGTATGGAGTTCGGTTTTCAGCCGCTCTTCCAATTTCCGGGCTGTTACCCATTTTCCTTCCCGTCCGGCAAAAGGACTATTATTGACCAGGAAGGTCATTTTTAACGTCGGCTCGTCGATTCTCAATGGCGGAAGGGGCTCTTGCACATCCACAGGGCAGATGGTTTCGCCAACATTGATGTCTTCCATTCCCGATACCGCCACCAAATCTCCTGCATAGGCTTCTTCGATTTCAATCCGTTTCAATCCTAAAAAGCCCATCAATTTCGTGACACGGAAGTTTTTCACCGTTCCATCCAGCTTCATTAATGAAACTTGCTGGCCAACCCGCATCGTTCCCCGAAAGATCCGGCCAATCCCGATTCTCCCGACGTATTCATTATAATCAAGCAGAGCCACTTGCATTTGTAGCGGTTCTTCCCGATTATCGACGGGAGCCGGGATGGTTTCGAGGATCGTCTCAAACAGCACTCTCATGTTATCTTCCTGATCTTTCGGATCCGGGCTTAAACTGGCGGTCCCGTTAATACCCGAAGCGTAAATGACCGGGAAATTGATTTGATCATCATTGGCCCCGAGTTCAATGAATAGGTCGAGCACTTCATCCACCACTTCCAGCGGACGGGCAAACTCCCGGTCGATCTTGTTGACTACAACAATCGGGGTCAAATTTTGTTCCAAAGCCTTTTTCAAAACAAATCTTGTTTGTGGCATACAGCCTTCAAAGGCATCTACCACCAATAAAACACCGTCTACCAATTTCATGATCCGTTCCACTTCACCGCTGAAATCGGCATGACCTGGCGTATCCAAAATATTGATTTTTACATCTTTATATTGAACGGCCGTATTTTTGGCCAGGATGGTAATCCCCCGTTCCCGCTCCAATTCGTTTGAATCCATCGCCCGTTCTTCAACATGCTCATTTGCCCGAAAAATACCAGATTGGCGTAGAAGTTGGTCAACCAAGGTCGTTTTTCCATGGTCAACGTGGGCAATAATGGCGATATTCCTTATATCATTCCGTTCCTTCATACTTTCTCCTGCTTTCTTTTCTTCAGATTAACTTAACAATTATATCACAGAGGGTTTCAAGTGGAAATAATAAATGCTTTCCTGTACAATGGGAATATACATCCATATTTCTGAAATATCAAATAAACTTTGGGAAGGGATACTTTATGAAAAATGTCCAATGGATCTTCGTACTGTACTCCATTCTTGCCGTCTCCTTTATGGTTGGGATCGGCATATCCATTAGCTATCAGAACTTGGCATTAATTTTGACATTCGTTTTTGCTCTTATTATTGTTATGGGATTTGGATTTAAAACGAAGAAAAAAATGAGAGAGATGGAGAAAATATAAAAATAAGGCTGGATTTTCATCCAGCCCTTCGTTCATTCAGGAAAAGATTCCCATACATTTTTTATGATTTCTTCATGCAGACCAGGTTTGGCGAAGAAGACCGAACCGCCCTTCAATAGCGATAACGGCTCTCCTGTCAAGGTGGTAGCTTTTCCCCCTAGTTCTTCCACTATGACTTTGCCGGCTGCGTAATCCCATGGGGATAGGTTTAAAGATATGTATGCATCCAGCCATCCGGCCGCTACATAGGCCATTTCCATCGCGGCTGACCCGAAGGACCGGGTACCCCGTGCTTGTTTGACGATCGGTACAAGCCGTTTATAGTCGATCCGTCGGATCTCCGTTATCCAAGTGGCATTAATCCCGATGATGGATTCCTTTAGGGAAACGGTGGCCAGCGGTTTTAAAGGCTTTCCATTCAGCCATGCCCCTTCCCCTTTTTTGGCGGAAAACAGTTCGTCCCGCACAACATCATAAATCAAGCCGATTTTTCCTTCCCCATTTTCATAAATCCCAATGGAAATCATGAAATTTCGATTTTGATGGACAAAGTTAACCGTCCCGTCGATCGGATCAATGACCCATAAGACCCCTTCCAAAGTGGATATTTCCTCGCCATAGCCCTCTTCCCCCAAGATTTTATGACCTGAATAAGTTTCCCTTATTTTTTTCACAAAAAATTGTTCCGTTT
>NICF_comb_assmDRAFT_10000313_pt1 | contig 41105 bp, 49 predicted proteins | sample NewIslPassag4_SG_FD_11279 | JGI IMG/M metagenome (IMG submission 11279)
GGAGCCGTAAACGATCGGAATGCCACGCCGCCGCGCTTCAGTGATGAGGTGATTGGGCGGGTATGGCTCGAGGCAGAGCGGTTTGGCAGCGCCGGCGCCGTTATAGTCGATCTCATAGCCGAACTGCTCTATGTCATCGAGAATGGCGAGAACGAGGTCAGTCATCGGATCTGGGCACGGAAAGCGACGCCAAAACTTCCGCACAAGCGTTAGATGGCCGATGCGTTTCGGCTTATAGCGGCCCATGTCGGTGCGGATCGACTGGCGCACCGTTTCGTAATAGGTGCGGTGAACATGTTCGACGGAACCGAACAGGCGGACGATGTCGGCGAACATGTCAGCACTGTAGTCAATGCATACATATTGACCTTTGTGCGCTAAAAAATGGACCGATAAAATGCTGTCATCAAGCAGCGGTCCAACTTCATCGAGCAATCGAACCGTTTCTTCCTCCCAGCCGGGGATAAAGTCGACCTCAAGTCCGACGCGGATCGTGATGTCGTTTCGGTAGCGCGCTTTTACATCAGCCACAGCGGCTAAATAGCGTTCAAGCTGACGGCGCTCCATCGCGCTATCCCGATCCGGCGTCGGATCAACAAACCGTTCTGGCAGCGGGGCGTGTTCAGTGAAGGAAATGTCGGTATAGCCGAGCACAATCGCCCGTTCCACATATTGCTCAAGCGGGTCAGGACTTCCGTGTGGACAAAACGGTGTATGAATATGGCCGTCACGCAAGGCGGTTTTCCCCCTTTCCCTTGTATCATAGCAAAAATCTTGAAGATTCTTGTAAAAAAAATAAAAATTTTGGTCAAAAAATGTCGTTAACATGGTATCATAAAAACATTGAAAAACATATATTTTTGCCTTCTCCGCCGTATTCATTCATTTCGGAGTAGCTTGAGTGCAAGGGGGCATTCGTGCATGGAAATCGTATGGATCGTTCTGCTCCTCGGCGCAGGAGTAATCATATACAATCATATGTATCGGAAGAAGATGTACCGGGAAATCGACCGGCTTGAGGCATGGAAAATCGAACTGATGAACCGGCCGGTGCCGGATGAGTTAGCGAAAGTGAAACAGCTGAACATGACCGGGGAAACGGAGCAGCTGTTTGAACGGTGGCGCCAACAATGGGATGAGATCGTAGCCGTGAAGCTGCCGAATGTCGAAGAACAGCTGTTTGATACCGAGACGTTTCTGGACAAATACCGGTACCGGCAGGCACGCAAGTTGATTGGGCAAATTGAGGATGGGTTGCGTCGCCTTGAGGAAGAGGTGCATCAAATCATTGATGAAGTTAACGAGCTGATCGGAAGCGAAGAGCAAAGCCGGACGGAAATCGAAGAGCTGCGCGCTGTCCATCGGGAGGTGAAGAAAACGCTGCTTGCTTACCGGTATACGTTTGGGGCGGCTGCCGATTTGCTTGACGTCCGCCTAACCGAGGCCGAAAAGCAGTTTGAGTCGTTTGCCAAATTGACGGAAGCCGGCAACTATTTGGCAGCGCGCGGTGTCGTCCAGGAGCTGAAGCAGGAGCTTGACAGCCTGGCGACGATGATGGAAGAGATTCCGGCGCTGCTTAGCGAGTGCCAAACCTCTCTTCCCGCCCAGTTGGCCGAGCTTGCTGACGGCTATCGGGAAATGGAGCAAAGCGGGTACATACTCGACCATTTGCACATCGAACGCACATTGGCAGAAAAACAGGAGAAAATCGGACAATGCTTAGCGATGATTGGCGAGCTGCGCATCGAAGAAGCGAAGCAAACCGTCGCTGAGCTGAAAGAAGAAATTGATACGCTATACGACTTGCTGGAAAAAGAAGTGCTCGCTAATCAATACGTGCAAACGGAAATGCCGCGCATTGGCGGCATGCTTACGGAGTTGGCTGCCGAGGCAAAAGAAACGAGCGCTGAAGCGATGTTTGTTCAACAAAGCTACCATCTGCCGCCAAGCGACCTTGAAAAATATCGAAGCATTGAAAAACAGATGCATCAGCTGCAGAAGCGGTTTTTGCTGATCGAAGACCGCGTCGCTGAGGCGAAAACTGCCTATTCTTTGCTCAGAGAGGAGCTGGAACAGCTCGTCGGGCAAATTGACATGATGAAAGAAGAGCATGAACAGTTTCGGTTGATGCTGCAGGCGCTGCGCAAAGACGAATTAATTGCCCGTGAAAAGCTCGACGACATGAGAAAAAAATTGTCCGAATCGCTTCGCCTCGTGCAAAAAAGCCGACTGCCGGGGCTGCCTGAGCCGTATGCGCTTGAGCTGACGGAAGCGAAAAACAGCTTGCAAAATGTGGCCGCCCGCCTCGAAGAAAAGCCGCTCGACATGCCGGCGGTCGACCGGGCGCTCGAAGAAGCGAAAGTTTCGGTTGAACGTCTTTATGAGCGAACAGTCGAAATGATTGAACAGGCGTCCTTGGCTGAACGGGCGATTCAATATGGCAACCGCTACCGCCGCCGTTATCCGGCGGTTCACAAAGGGCTTGAGGAGGCCGAGTTTTTGTTCCGTCATTACGATTACGAAGAGGCGCTCCGGCAGGCGGTGGCCACGATTGAAAGTGTCGAGCCAGGCGCGTTTGACCGCGTGCAGAAGCTTTGGCAGGCGGACAACGAGGACGAACAATGATCAAAACCCGATAATTATCGGTGAAAACCGATATTTATCGGGTTTTTGGTGAATACTGTAAGTACGTGTGTGTTTTCAGCTCGGTTTTATGTTATTATACTATGTATGTACATTTGCCGATCATGAGCGGAGGATGGAAACAATGATTTACCTTGATAACAGTGCGACGACCAAACCGTTTCCAGAAGTGATCGATTCGTTTGTCAAGGTCGCGACGGACTATTTTGCCAATCCGTCTTCGCTTCATGAACTGGGCATGAAGGCGGAGCGGCTGCTCGCGCAGGCGCGCGAACAAATCGCTGCCATGCTGCGGGTCAAAGCGAACGAGGTCGTGTTCACGTCCGGTGGAACGGAAGCCAACAATTTCGCCATTAAAGGAGTGGCTTGGCAATATCGGCGGCGCGGCCGGCATATTATTACGACGGAGATCGAGCATCCGTCCGTTGCTGAGCCGTGCCGTCAGCTTGAGGAGCTCGGCTTTGAGGTGACGTATTTGCCGGTCGACCGCAACGGGAGAGTGTCGGCGGAGCAAGTCGAGCGCGCGCTGCGCGATGATACGATTCTTGTTTCAATCATGCACGTCAATAACGAAGTCGGCACGGTGCAACCGATTGAGGAAATCGGTGCGCTTCTTGCCCGCTACCCGAAGACGCTGTTTCATGTCGACCGGGTGCAAGGCATCAGCAAAGTGCCGCTTGATTTGAAAAAGGCCGGCGTCGATTTAAGCACGATATCGGCTCATAAGTTTCACGGATTGCGCGGTGCCGGAGTGCTTTACGTCCGCGAAGGTGTCCGCTTGACGTCGTTGATTGCCGGCGGCGGGCAGGAAATGCGGCTCCGGTCCGGAACGGAAAATGTGGCCGCCATTGTCGCGATGGCGAAAGCGCTGCGCCTCGCTATGGAGAGATACGAGCGGGAGATCGACCGGCTCAAGGCGTTAAAAGACGAGTGGCGAACCGCTCTTTCCGCCATTCCGGAGATTGAGATCAACACGCCGCGCGACGGTGCTGCGCCTCATATTATTAACTTTTCCTTAAAGCGCGGCATGAAGCCGGAAGTGTTCGTCCACGAACTGGCGAAAAGCGGCATTTACGTCTCGACAACATCGGCTTGTTCGTCGAAGAAAAAGGCGCCGAGCAAAACGCTGGTGGCGATGGGGCTTGGGGAAGACCGTGCTGAGCGCGGCATCCGCGTCAGCTTATCGTTTGACAACACAAGCGAAGAAATCGCGCCGGCAGTGGCTGCCATGAAACAAGCGATCAAAACGTTAAGCGAGGTAACGGGATAACATGGAAATGAAGTATGACCGCATTTTAATCCGTTATGGGGAAATGACGACAAAAGGAAAAAACCGCAATATTTTTGTTCGACGGCTAAAAAACAACATCGCCCGCAAACTGCAGGCGTTTCCTCGGATCAAAATTGAATATATGCGTGACCGAATGTACATTTTATTAAACGGTGAGCCGCATGAACCGATTATCGACAAGCTGAAAACGGTGTTTGGCATCCACTCGTTCAGCTTGGCGATGAAGTGCGAAAACGATTTAGCGGCTATTAAAGAGACGGCGCTCGCTGCTGTCCGGCAGCTTCCATACAAAGGAAAAACGTTTAAAGTGAGCGCCCGCCGCGTCGATAAACAGTTTCCGTACCGAAGTGATGAGCTTAATCATGAAGTTGGGGCACATATTTTGCGGCAGACGGAAGACTTAACGGTCAATGTGCGCCAACCGGATATTGATGTGCGCATCGAAGTACGCCAAGACGGAACCTATGTTACGTGCCATGACATTTTCGGCGCTGGCGGCTTGCCGGTGGGGACGAGCGGCAAGGCGATGCTCATGCTCTCAGGCGGCATCGACAGCCCGGTCGCCGGGTATTTGGCGATGAAGCGCGGTCTCGAAATCGAAGCCGTTCACTTTTTCAGTCCGCCGTTTACAAGCGAGCGGGCAAAGCAAAAAGTGATCGATTTGGTGCGGAAACTGACCGCGTACGGTGGAAAAATCAAGTTGCATATCGTACCGTTTACCGAAGTGCAGCAAGCCATTTATCAAGGGGTTCCAAACGAATATTCGCTGATTTCCACTCGGAGGGCAATGCTAAAAATTACAGACGCCTTGCGCCGCCGCCAGCGGGGGTTGGCGATCGTCACCGGTGAAAGCCTCGGCCAAGTTGCGAGCCAAACGCTTGAAAGCATGTACGTGATTAACGAAGTGACCAACACACCGGTTTTGCGCCCGCTCATTTCGATGGATAAAATGGAAATCATCGAGATTGCTAAGCAAATCGACACCCATGATATTTCCATTCTTCCATATGAAGACTGTTGCACCATTTTTACGCCGCGGGCGCCAAAAACAAAGCCGAAAAAAGAGAAAGTGCTTCAGCACGAGAGCCAGCTTGATCTCGCTCCGCTTCTTGAAAAAGCGATCAATGAGACGGAAACCATCGTGATTGATGAAGAAGCTGGACAGGCTGACGAGTTCACTGCGCTGTTTTAAATCTCAAAATTTACCAAACATGTTGTTGCATATTGCTGTCTGTTTTCACACATTCTATACGTACAAAGGAGGTGAAAACAGATGGCACGCAACAACAACAGCAATCAATTGCTTGTTCCGGGCGCACAACAAGCGCTTGAGCAAATGAAATATGAAATCGCCCAAGAATTCGGCGTCAACTTAGGCGCTGACACGACATCGCGCGCTAACGGTTCGGTCGGCGGCGAGATTACGAAACGTCTTGTCGCTATGGCGCAACAACAATTGGGCGGTGCACGTCAATTCTAATTTTATAATGATGGCTTACGCGGCGGGGAGCTCCCCGCCGTTTGTTATGACAAAAGTATTCAAAATATAATAATTATTTTGTATAATAAAAGGTGTCGGAGACGGCAAAATGAACAGAAGAGGGGGAGAGGAACGATGAAGCGGGAAGAACTGATCGCTCCTGAGCGCTACAATTTAACGTCCGAAATGGAACGGCATGCGGCAGCACATCCGGAGCGAATTGCTTTAAAATGGGAGAATGAGCGCGGCGAAACGAAAGAGATTACATACGGTCGCCTCATGGCGCGCGCTAACCAAATTGGAAACGCTTTCTTATCGCGCAGGCTGGAAAAAGGGGATAAAGTGCTTGTCATGGTTCCGCGGCTGATTGAAGCGTATGAAGTATATTTAGGGGCGCTCAAAGCCGGGCTTGTCGTCATCCCAAGCTCGGAGATGCTGCGGACCAAAGACTTGGAATACCGATTGTCCCATGGAGAAGTGAAGGCAATCGTTGCCTATGAACCGTATCTCGACGAATTCGCTCCGATCGATGGCGTGGACAAGCTGTTGAAATTTTCGATCGGTGAACACGAGCATGACGGTTGGGTTCGGTTGGACGCGGCGATGGCGGCGGAAAGCGAAACACTCGCAGCGGCCGACACATCGCGCGACGATATGGCGTTTTTATCTTACACATCTGGAACGACCGGCAATCCGAAAGGGGTCGTCCATTGCCACGGCTGGGCGTACGCCCATTTGCGCACGGCGGCGAAAAACTGGCTGTGCATTGAAGAGACGGATCTCGTTTGGGCGACCGCTGGACCAGGGTGGCAAAAATGGATTTGGAGCCCATTTTTATCGGTGCTCGGTTCGGGAGCGACCGGGTTTGTCTATTACGGCCGCTTTGAGCCGGAAAAATATTTGCAGCTGTTAGAAAAATATCAGGTCAACGTGCTTTGCTGCACACCGACCGAGTACCGTCTGATGGCGAAAGTGCCGGATATCGGCCGCTACGACTTATCGCATTTGCACAGCGCCGTCTCGGCTGGTGAGCCGCTCAACCGTGAAGTGATCGACACGTTTGCCAAACATTTTGGCATCCAAGTGCGCGACGGTTATGGACAGACGGAAAATACATTGCTTGTCGGTGTCATGAAGGGGATGGACATCAAACCGGGATCGATGGGGAAACCGACGCCGGGCAACCGTGTCGAAATTATCGACGAAAACGGCGAACCGTGCCCAGTCGGCGTTGTGGGAGATATCGCTGTTCATGTAGAAACGCCAGCCTTATTTAAATATTACTATAAAGATCCGGAACGGACGGCGATGCAGTTCCGCGGTGACTATTACATTACCGGCGATAAGGCGAGAAAAGACGAAGACGGTTATTTCTGGTTTGAAGGCCGCGGCGATGATATCATCATCAGCTCCGGTTATACGATCGGCCCGTTTGAAGTGGAAGATGCGCTCGTCAAGCATCCGGCGGTAAAAGAATGCGCGGTTGTCGCCAGCCCGGATGAAGTGCGCGGTCATGTCGTCAAAGCGTTCGTCGTGCTCCGTGATGGAGTCGATCCAAACGATCCATCGCTCATTCCGGCGCTGCAGGAACATGTCAAACAATTGACCGCTCCATACAAATATCCGCGCAAAATTGAGTTCGTCGATGACTTGCCGAAAACCGTGTCGGGAAAAATCCGCCGCGTCGAGCTTCGCGAGCGGGAAGCGCGCCTTGCAGGCCGCTCTTCTTAAACACCGTGAGAAGGCGTGTGAAACACGAGCTTAACGAAAAGACGTCAGAACTGCCTGTCTTCCTAAAGGATGAAGGGGAAGCAGGGCGTCTTGAAGCCATCCGCCAAATGAAAGAGAGGGTGTCCCGAAAGCAACGGGGACACCCTCTCTATTTGCACCGAACACTTCCACAGATCTGATCTTGGAGACCTTTCCCGCGGTTTATAAAAAGACGCGCTTCACTTTATCCCAGAACGAATTGTCTTTCAGCCGTACGGTTTTGATGACCCGATCGCTCAGGCGGATGTCGATTTGTTCGATATGTTGGATGCTAAGCGCCTCGTTGTCGAGGCCGATGATCGGAAAATGGCTCGTTTCTTCCGACATTTTCAGCGTCAGTTTCCGCTCGCCGCTTAAAATGAACGGCGAACCGAGCGTCCGGTAGCGGTTACTGTTGAGCGAAGCGAGCTCGCTCACTTGGAAACACGGCAAGAGCGGATCAACCACTGCTCCGTGCACCGACTTATTGTAGCCGGTGCTGCCGGTTGGGGTTGAGACAATAATGCCATCGCCGCGGAAGGTTTCAAAATGCAAGTCGTCAATAAAGACATCGATGGCCATCGTTTTAATGATTTGCGAACGAATGGAACATTCGTTTAGGCAGAAAAAGGAGGCGGTGCCATCGATCGTCACTTCGATGATTGGGTAACGTCGTACTTCTAATTTCCAGTTTCTCGCCGCTTCAACGATATGATCGATATGATCAATTTGGAAATCACAATAAAATCCGCGTGTCGGTAACGTTGACACACCGACGTATAAACGGTCGGGGTGGAACCCGGTTTGCCGGACCGCCTGCAAAAAAGCTCCATCATCGCCGATGCTGACGATAATATTCGCTTCTTGAGCGTCGTCGACCACGACAAACGGCCCGCGTTCCGCCCGTTCAATGAGCGGCTTTACCCGTTCGACCAACTCGTCATCCCGCTTATAAAAAAAATAAAGGCGATTACGTTCCATGTCCATCTTTGCGCCCTCCTATTGGCATCATGCTTAAACCGATGTACAATGAATATTGTACCACGTTTTCCATGATTATAAAAATATGGACAGTCCATGCAAAGGGGGAAGAAAATGAATCGAAAACGGTGGACGGCGTTGGCGATTGCTGCCGCGTTATTTATTATTTCTGTGCTTGTTAATGCCGTTGGTATCTTGCTGTCTGATAAGTCCGAAACATGGTCGAAAAATTGGTTGTCGCTTATGGAAGATTCATTTAGCGAGGAAGTGATCGAAGACGGCGATCCGTTGAAAAAAATCGTTGTCTTGGAGGTGAACGGTGTCATTGAAGATACGGGCGAAGCGGAAACGTTCTTTTCCTCGTCGTTTTATAATCATCAAGCGTTTTTGAAAATGATTAAACAGGTGAAAGAAGATGACAGCGTCAAGGCGATCGTATTGCGCATCAACTCGCCGGGCGGCGGGGTCGTTGAAAGCGCGGAAGTTCATAACCAGCTGTTGAAATTGAAAAAAGAGACCAAGAAGCCTATTTATGTGTCGATGGGAGCGATGGCAGCCTCCGGTGGCTATTACATCGCCACAGCGGGTGATAAACTTTTTGCCAGCCCGGAGACGATCACGGGTTCGATCGGCGTCATTATGCAGAGCATCAATTACGAAGGATTGGCGAAAAAATACGGCGTCGAACTCGTCACGATCAAAAGCGGCCCATACAAAGACATCATGAATCCAGCGCGCAAAATGACGGATGCGGAGCAGGAGATTTTGCAACGGCTGATCAACCAATCGTATGAGGGGTTTGTCGATGTCATTGTTGAAGGAAGAAAGTTGTCGGAAGAAGCGGTGCGCAAACTGGCTGATGGCCGCATTTACGACGGCCGCCAAGCGAAAGCGCTCCAGTTGATTGATGAGTTTGGCTATTTGGATGATACCATTGCAGCACTGAAAAAAGAACATCGGCTTGCCGATGCTCAAGTCGTGAAATATGTCAGTGATACTCCGTGGAGTTCATTGTTTGGCGTGATATCGAACAATGCTAAGCCAGAAACGGAAGCGTCCGAGCTCATTCGCTTGTTGTCGCGTCCGTCATCGCCACGGCTTATGTATTTATTTAGTGAGTAAAGGAAGTGGGAAGATGACTGATACGCAAGCCATGGCGCCGTCTGCAGCCGAAAGCCTGCCGGTGGAAACAGCCCCCCGCTACGGCGGGGTTTGGCTTCGCTTTTGGGCATATTTGCTTGACATCATCGTCGTTTCAAGCATCAACCGGCTGATCGTTTGGCCGCTGTTTCGCTTGTTCGACTGGCCGTTAGAGAGAGATCATTTGTTTGCGCCGGCTGCGGTGGTGGCGGCGATCGTTTTTTACGCTTATTTTGTCTTAATGACGAAAACGTTCGGACAGACGCTTGGCAAAATGGTGTTCGGCTTAAAAGTCGTCGATGAGCGGGGCGTGCCGCTTACATGGCTGACGGTGCTGTTCCGCGAAGTGGTTGGCAAGTTTATTTCGAAAAAACTGTTGTTCATCGGTTTTTTGTTTGTCGCTTTTTCGGAAAAGAAAAAAGGGATGCATGATCAGTTTGCCGATACGATCGTCATTCGCGATTGACGGTCTTTGGTTTGTATCGGCTGATCATCAATGATATCGACCTGCCGCTCCGGCAGGTTTATTTTTTTTCCATATGGTGACAATGATATGGTGAAAGGAAGTGCGGACATTGAGAGGAATAATCATAGCTGTCGTGGTGGTTGCTCTTTTTCTCCTTCTTGTCGCATGGATGAAAGTCGCGGTGACGGTTGTCTTCCGCCATGCCAAAGACGATGATGAGTATAAAATTGTTGTGCGCACGCTATTTGGTCTCATTCGTTACACGATTCGCATACCGCTCATTAAGCTCGAAACCGAATCGGAGTCGCCCGGTGTGACGTTTGTTCATAAAGAAGGTGTTGGGGGGACGCGAACGAAAAAGGAGAAGAAAAGCAAATGGACACCGAGAGACATTGCTCATTTCTTTCGTCAAGTCAAGCAATTTCTCAAGCAAGTCGTCGACTTGCATGAAATTATGAAACAGTTTTACCGTCATGTAACGATTACCAAATGGGAATGGAGAACAACGATCGGCACCGGTGATGCAGCGTCAACCGGATTGATCGCCGGGCTTGGTTGGTCGTTGAAATACACCATCATTGGTGTGGTGAGCCGCTACACGAAGATGAAAACGGTACCAGTGATTATGATCGTTCCTTCGTATGACCGAGCGGTTTCGGAAACAGCGTTTTTATGTATGTTTCAGTTTCGAATCGGGCATGCTATGTTAGCAGGATTGCGAGTGGTCAAACATTGGAACGGACGGCGCTTGCCGAAACGAAAGCCGCTTGCGGCCAAACAGGCAAATGAAGGCTATTAGGAGGAATGAGCATGACGAACCATCCAATCCAAGGGTTAATGACAACAGCGATGGAAAACTTAAAACAAATGATTGACGTCAATACGATTATCGGCGATCCGGTCGAGACGCCTGATGGCAGCGTTATTTTAACCGTGTCGAAAGTCGGGTTTGGGTTTGCTGCCGGCGGCAGCGAGTTTATGCTCGACGGCCAGCAAAACGGCCAAGGAGCTCAAGCTGGCGCAAACGGGCAAAGCGGGCAAAACGGACAAGCCCAAGGGAGCGGGCATCCGTTTGGCGGCGGCAGCGGCGGTGGTGTCTCCATTACCCCGATTGCGTTTCTTGTCGTCAATTCGTCAGGGGTCAAACTTCTCCATTTGGATGAAAGCACGCACTTATACGAGAAACTACTTGATGTCGCCCCGCAGGCGTTTGAGAAAATTCAAGCGATGTTGAAGAAAAACAAGAAAGACGAGGCATCCTCTGCTTCGGCAAATGACTTTGACATTTAGCTGGGCGCTGGACACGTTTTTGTCCGGCGCTTTTTCTAAGTTGTGGAAACCGAAAACAACAGTCTCTGTTGTTTCATCAGATGCTACAAACTATTTTTTTGAATGTTCATTCAAATTAACTTTCTAGCGAAGGCAAAACGATTGCAAAAATCTTTTCCGTGTTCTAATATGGAAATAGTACATATTTTTTCTTAAGGGGAGAGAAATGATGGCTAATGTGACGTTTAAAGGAAATCCGGTCACGCTCGTCGGAAACGAAGTGAACGTCGGTGACAAGGCGCCGGATTTTACGGTGCTTGACCAAAACTTGCAAGAAGTAACGCTCGCCGATACGAAAGGACACGTCCGCTTAATCAGCGTCGTTCCGTCGCTTGACACTGGGGTTTGTGATGCGCAGACGCGCCGATTTAACGAAGAAGCGGCGAAGCTTGACAATGTGAAAGTGTTAACCATCAGCGTCGATTTGCCGTTTGCACAAAAACGGTGGTGCGGCGCTGCCGGCATTGACAACGTCCAAGTATTGTCCGACCATCGTGACGTTTCGTTCGGACAAGCGTACGGCGTCTTGATCAAAGAACTGCGCTTGCTCGCCCGCGCGGTGTTTGTCATCGACAGCAATGATACGGTGACGTACGTAGAATACGTGCCGGAAGTGACGAACCATCCGAACTACGAAGCCGCGATTGAAGCAGCAAAAGCAGCGAAATAATGGAAAAAGGCCCCGATCCGTTCGGGGTCTTTTCTTTCCTGCCGACGCTTTTCTTGCCGCACAGGGGGAATCCGGCGTACAATAGCAAAAGGAAATGGCCAGAAAGGTGGGATATACGGAATGATGACGCCAGTTGAGCGGCTGTTCACTGTATTGGATGAAACAGCTCATATTTTGCAGGAAGAATTGCAATGCACGTATTTAGAAGCGGTCGCCGAAACAGGAGAAAATTTGTTTCACGGCGACGTGTTGCAAGACGAAGTGAGTGAATTAAATGCTAAACGGTTGAAAAAACAATATCGCGAACTCATGCTCGACCGGTTTCAAAATGAGGAAATCCGCAAGGCGTTCCAGCTCGCCGTCTTAAAAGGGATGCGCCAACATATCCAGCCGCACCACCAAATGACCCCGGATGCGGTCAGTTTATTTTTGGCGTATTTAGTCCGTCGGTTTACACGCCCGCATTTGGCGCTTACCATCCTTGACCCGGCCGTTGGCACGGCGAATTTATTGACGGCGGTGCTCAACGGTCTTAGTGGCAAGCAGGTGAAAAGTTATGGCGTCGATGTGGACGACTTGCTCGTCAAACTCGCGTATGTCAACGCGAACTTGCAAAAACACTCGCTGCAGCTGTTTAACCAAGACAGCTTACGCCCTCTTTTTGTCGAACCGGCCGACGTCATCGTCTGTGATTTGCCGGTCGGCTATTACCCGGATGATGACAATGCGTCTCGTTTTGCTCTAAAAGCGGAAGAAGGGCAGTCATACGCGCACCATTTGTTGATTGAACAAAGCTTGCGGTACACAAAAGACGGCGGTTATTTGTTTTTCCTTATTCCTAATACGTTATTTTCGAGCCCGCAAGCAGAACAGCTGAACCAGTTTCTAAAAGAGACGGCCATCGTCCAAGGCGTGCTGCAGTTGCCGTTGTCGATGTTTAAACATGAACAAGCAGCGAAAAGTGTATTTATTTTGCAAAAGAAAGGACCGATGGCCAAGCCGCCAAAAAACGTGCTGCTTGCCGAGCTGCCGCGCTTTTCGAACAAGACGGCGATGCAGGCAATGATGGAAAAAATCGAGGCGTGGATCGCCAACGAGAAGGGAAGTTGACGGCCTCCAAAAAGGGAGGCCGTTTTCATTTTTCGCAACATAAAAACTTTTTGTTGCAACCGATTACTGAAGGGGGAAGCGCTTGAAAGAAAAACAAGGGGGGCATACAATGAAAAAGGCATAGTGAAATAGCGCCCAAGCGCGCACACTAAAGATGGGTGCGATCGGATTTCGTAAAAAGGAGCTGTTTGGATATATGGCGAAAGTGTTAGCCATTAACGCAGGTAGTTCATCGTTGAAATTCCAATTGTTTGAGATGCCGGCGGAAACGGTGTTGACGAAAGGGGTCGTCGAGCGCATCGGTTTTGACGACGCGATTTTCACCATTGTTGTGAACGGGGAAAAACAACAGGAAGTGACCGCCATCCCGAACCATGCCGTGGCGGTGAAAATGCTGTTGGATAAATTGATTCGCTACGGCATTATTCGGTCGTTTGAGGAAATCGACGGCATTGGCCATCGTGTCGTTCACGGCGGGGAGAAGTTCAGCGACTCCGTGTTAATTACCGATGAAGTCATGAAACAAATCGAGGAAGTTTCCGAGCTCGCCCCGCTCCATAATCCAGCCAACCTCGTTGGCATTCGGGCGTTCCAGGAAGTGTTGCCGAATGTGCCGGCGGTGGCCGTGTTTGATACGGCGTTCCACCAAACGATGCCAGAACAGTCATTTTTGTATAGCTTGCCGTATGAGTATTATACGAAATTCGGTATTCGAAAATATGGATTCCACGGCACGTCGCATAAATACGTCACCCATCGTGCCGCCGAATTGCTCGGCCGGCCGATCGAACAGCTGCGCCTCATCTCGTGCCATTTAGGAAACGGCGCGAGCATCGCGGCGGTGGAAGCAGGAAAATCGATTGACACGTCGATGGGCTTCACTCCATTAGCGGGCGTAGCGATGGGAACGCGTTCTGGTAACATCGACCCGGCGCTTATCCCGTATATTATGGAGAAAACGGGAATGACGGCGGATGAAGTGATTGAAGTGCTGAACAAACGAAGCGGCATGCTCGGCTTGTCCGGCCTTTCAAGCGACTTGCGCGACCTCGAAAAAGCGGCATCGGAAGGGAATGAACGGGCAGAGCTGGCGCTTGAAGTGTTTGCTAGCCGAATTCATAAATATATCGGTTCGTATGCTGCGCGCATGTGCGGTGTCGACGCCATCATTTTCACCGCCGGCATCGGCGAAAACAGTGATGTCGTGCGCGCGAAAGTGTTGCGCGGTCTCGAATTCATGGGGGTTTACTGGGATCCGGCATTAAACAAAGTGCGCGGCAAAGAAGCGTTCATCAGCTACCCGCACTCGCCGGTGAAAGTGCTCGTCATCCCGACGAACGAAGAGGTCATGATCGCCCGTGATGTCATGCGGCTGGCGAATTTGTAGGGGTTGACGAGATTTACAAACCAAAACCTAAACTCGTAACTAACGAAAACATGCTAAAGCAACCTTTTTCATATTCCAAAGTGGATATGAAAGGAGGTTGCTTTTTTCTTTGCCGTTAAAAAAGCGGAAACATGTTAATAAAAAGAAAGTTTATACGATTAACGATGCAAGGAAAATCGTTTTACAAATTAAAAAGATTGAAGGGCTTTCTAAAAATTCGCTTGATAATTATGAAAAAGTTTTTAATGATTTTGATCGCTTTTGGGGAGAAGAAACAGATATTTCTTCTCTTACAACAGATGACGTAAGAAAATTCATCGACTGGCAACTCAATAAGAAAATTCAATTTATGAATCAGAAAACAAAAAAGGTAAAGAAAATCGGTGTTTCAGTTTCAACAATAAACACATATCTCACGTATGCAAAAGCAATTTTTTCTGTTCTCAAAAACGAGGGAATTGTAGAAGAAAATATTTTTCAACACGTTAAAAAAGTAAAAGAACATCAGAAGAAAATTGATATTCTTACCATTTCAGAGATTAAGAAAATACTTCGTACGCTCAAGAAAGATGAAATATACAGCGAATTTCGTATGTACGTGTTGATACATGTGCTTCTTGACAGCTTCGGACGCATTGGAGAAGTCCTTTCATTAACTTGGAATGACGTTGATTTTGAACATCATTGCATTACATTTACAAATACCAAAAACAAGAAAATAAGAACAATACCTATCACAAAAAAGACGATAAAACTTCTTCAAGAACTAAAAGAAGAAAACGCTGATTTTAAAAGTGAGTATGTATTCTTAACTAATCATGGAAAACCATTAGGACAAAGCGCATTTCGCAAGCATTTAAAAACGATCATCGAACGAGCAGGAATCAAAAAACGTGTTCATGCACATTTATTTCGTCATACTGCATCAGCAATGTTTATCCAACAAAACGGTTCGGTTCGTGTGCTTCAAAAAATTTTAGATCATAGTGATTTATCTACAACGCAACGATATGCACATGTACTTGATTCAACGATTCGAGAACAGCATGAACGATTTTCACCAATTCATCTTTTAGAGGAACATAAGCAAAGAAAAGTGAAGCGAACCAAAGGAGGTAATCAAACATGAATATCCTTTCTGATAGCATGATGAAAACGATAAAACTTACTGAAACCGAACTAGCGACGCTAAAAGCGGTGTTATACGCGCAAATTCAACAAATGAAACGCGAAAAAGCAAACGGTGCAAATGTGGACGATCTACTTGAGCAGTACGAGCAAGCATTTGAAGCATTAAATTTTGCACAGTAATAAAAAAAATCGGGAGTGATGCGGCAACATCACTCCTGTTTGGATAGACATAACTAAACATACGCCTAATTAAATCCTACAATTTTTAAAAAGAGAAATCAAGTAGGTTTATTTAGTTATGTCTATCCAATCGAACATACATTCGATTGGAGGGCAAAAAATGCGTAAACACACAATCATTGAACACGATACGTTTAAACAAATTCTTCAATATCGTCCTGCCGTTACAAGCGAAACAGATCGCAACACCCTCAAAATGACTATGCTCCGCTCGATTATTCACGCAATCGGGGAAAAATGGGCACGAATGAAAGATGAGACAAAATCAGCACTTGAATATTTGTGTTTCCTTTCTATTGAGCGCGGCTTTGTCTATGCAGGTTCTGAACACGTTGCTGAACGCTATGATATTGATTCGTCTACAGTTAGACGTTACATCGCTTTTCTTGAGAAGAAAGGTGTTATCAAACGCTTGTGGCGTTCTAGCACGAAACACAATGGGCGTGGTAAAGCTGTGATTTTTTTGACTGCTCACCCTTACTATGTGAAGTATTGGTATTTCTTCTTTTTAAATCATGAAGTCCAAGCTCATGAACAAGCTCATGCACAAGCAGAAAGTGTCCAAAATGCTAGAAAAATAGACGGTTCAGATAAGCAAAATTTGTCCTTACCTAATACTTCACCAGATTTACAGATTAATAAAAATAATAATCATCTAAATGTTAATCATTCTAAAAAGGGGACATTTGTCAAATTCGTTTCAAAAGAGGTAAATCGAATCGCAAACGGCCTTTTTACCGCTGAAACAATTAAATCTGCATGGGATCGTGTCACGCTTGCCTTTAGAAAAGCCGTTAAACGATTCGGTGACATCATTAATCATGCTGATCGCAAAAAGGTAGCTATCGCTACATTTGTATCACTCAAGCATTATTTCATGCAACGCAAAGGGAAAATGCTGGCAGATGAGATATGCGCTCTTGCGTATTCAATCGCTCATAAGCAATTTGAGCAAATAAAGCGTGAACGTCAGCCAGAGATAGTTGAAACTGTGGAGCAAAAGCCTGTACGTACAGAAGCGTTGCCAGATTGGTTTGACAGCTACATGCAGAGTTTCAATGCTTATTGCGAAAATATCAAAAAAGAGCAGGAAGAAAAAGTAACTCAAGATGAAATTGAAGAACTGCGAAAACGGCTTGCACAATACGCTTAGAACGCCCGTATTTGCCCTGTAGAGCGTTTTTAAGAGCAGGGTAATAGAAAGGGTATATGCTCGCTCAAACAGGGCTTAGAAGGGCTTATGGGGGCTTTAAAATGCATTGGGAGTGACGCTAGTTCACAAATAGTTTGAGATATGAAATAAGACCTATGACGATCTTAGTCATAAAGCCACCTTTAAGAAAGCTATTGTTTCTTGCTTTTGGATATATTGTTAAATTTATGGTTCATTTGTATAATATAATAAACAATAATCTAGGAAACGGAGATGATTTGATGAATTGTAAACAGTGTGGGATGGTATTAAATTCCCATATGAATTATTGCCCAAACTGTGGATACAAAGTTGAACGAATAGTAGATGGTAGTGATGATAATAAAAATGATCTGGCGCAAACATCATATATGGACAACAATAAAAAAGAGGTTACGAAACAAGAAAATACTACATCTACCAATAATTCAGAAGGTGGTTGGTTAGGCTGTTTAGGTTGTTTAGGTTTAATCATCATTTTGGTTATTATGATAGCATCTTGTGTTAATTCAAACTCGGATGATGATTATGATGATTATGATTATGAACCTAGTTATGATGAAAATTATGATTATGATGGGGATTTAGACAATGATATTAAGGATGCAGAAAAGTGGTTAGAAGAAGAAATTAGACAAGAGCAGAAATATGGTGATGAAATATCAGATCAAATGCCTAATTATTAATATTTGTTACTAAAGGAATTGTCCAGCAACCATCATTTCTTAAACTCAAGTCCCCGTTAGTTGAATAAGGTGGATTAAGACCCAATATTGCCTGAACTTGCTAATATATTTTCTTCTTGTTTATTATCATTATTGGATTAATTTGTTTGAAAGGACTGGTTAACTTGAATAGTAATGAACACGTCAGAAGTTTAAAATTATATATTGATTTTGAAGAAGGACTGTTGTTAGAAGATTTTACAAGTTTACTTCGTAGCTTCAATGGCTTATATGACAAGTTACATATATTGGAGGCTTCGGAAAACCAAATAAATAACATACTACAATCGTTACTATTGCCAAGTCTTTTTCAGGACAAACGTACTACTTTAGAAAAATTTTATGAAAAATTTTATGAACAGAACTCAGAAGGACGACTTGCTATAAAAAAGTTTTCTGAAGGTTCTTTATGGATAGAATTAATGTCTAATCCTATAGTAACTGATGAACTATTATCGATGTTAAAAGGAGTTGGTGAAGTAGTTCGTGGAGTAGCTGTTGCAGTAGTTGTGGATATAATAAAACCTAAACTTGCAAAAATCTTTACTCCACAACACCCAGAATTAGCGAAAGAAGTTAGAGATGATATAACACATAAGATAAAAACAGATTATGAGCAATTACTTAACACACTTCATAACAAAAAGATTAAAAAAATTAGTGTAGTTCGTGATGATGGAGAAGAAATAGAAATTATAAAGAAACAGAGTAAAGAGATTAATTAGACGGGTGTTGTAAAACTATATAAGTTGCAATAAAGATTTTCCGATTGTTCGATTCTGTTTTCCTTCATAACAAGTCATTTTGATAGAATGCGGTGGGCGCTCTACTGGATGTAAAACAAAGTTTCAACTTATATAGGTAGTTAAATTTCGGGTCTGTAGATGACCAAAATTTATGAAGGTGTTTTAAATTTTGGGTTTACAGATGACCAAAATTAGACTGTATAACAGAAAACTAATAATAAACAGAAATACTAACTAACATAAAGAAGTGGGTAAGTTTTATGAAGTGTCAAGGCAGAATTTAACAAAAGTGTTTAGATGACTGTTTAAATTATAATTTTAAACAGTTGGGGCTTTGTCTAATCATTGAGAATGTAGGGTGTTTTGAATTTCTGTTATTGCGGACTTTATTTATATAAAAGAGGTGGTGTAAAAATGGTCTTGAAAAATGACCGATTTTACACTAGTGGAATTTTGGGTCTGAATCATACCCAAATTTCCACTAAGAAGTAGTGTAATTTTGGGTCTGAATTATGCCCAAAATTCCACTGTATAACAGAAAACTAATAATAAACAGAAATACTAACTAACATAAAGAAGTAGGTGAGTTTGTGAGTTTTATAGTTTTTTAAAATGTTTTAAACTCTAATACTGTACCTTTAAATAAATTTAAAATAGCCAGAACAGGTTGATAAACTGAAAAAAAATTTTTCAAAAAAACCGTAAGAAATCGGCTTCAAGTCGCTATTAGAGTGGGAGGGGTTTTTGGAAAATAAAAATTCAGAAAATCCGTACAAAATGGGTTAGTTAGGGCGATAAAATACGAAAGGGTTTCAAAATAACTCAAACACTGATTATGGTAAAATTTGACAAAATATAAAAAATATGTTATAATATATAACAAACAGTAAGTCAAATACTAATTATGGTAAAATTTGACAAAACGAAAAAAATGTGTTATAATATATAACACAAGTAATAACTCAAGCACCGATTAAGCAAAATTTGACAAAACACAAAAAATATGTTATAATATATAACACTCGGAGAATCATTTTGATTCTCCTGAATAAAAGGAATAAAAGGGATAAAAGGAGATGATAGAATGCAAGGGAAAATTAATCAATTATTTTTAGGGGGAATTAGTTATGAGAAGCTTGAAAGAGTGGATTGTAGCTTATCGTCAGAATCGGAGCGTGTTGAATGAATTTTTTACGTATCAAACTGTTCGTGAACGAAATGCGAATGGGCAAACTGACAAGATGCGCTACATCAGAACAAGAGACAGCGAGATCAACAAACTGATGAAAGAGATTGAAGAGAAATATTCAAACACTGTTGATAGAAAAGACATTAACGGCTATTTGCTTCACGCTGTCCTTGAAGTGTTCCAAACGGCGGACACAGAACGAAGCGAGCTAGAAGTTTTAAAATGGGCGAAAGAACGAATCAAATTCATCGTGATTGATGAATTGAGACGCAATCACTCATTAAAAATCGATATTGTTCCTGACGACAAAGTAGTGAATGACAAAGACGATGTTGTAAGCGTTATCGATGCTCACACTTATCAAGAATGGTTGAAAGTCGAAGAATTAGATAGCTATGAGAAGTTTTTGGAGTTACATGGTGGGCTGGAAAACATTTTAAGTGATAAGCAATATGAAGTGTATACATATTTTAAATCGGGGCTGACACAACAGCAAATTGCTGAAAAAATGGGGGTTTCACAGCAATACATATCAAAAACGCTTCAGTCGGCTGTGAAGCGTATTCGTGCAGAATATCTTTCATTTCGTACATATCAAATCATGATGAAGTCGAATACATATCAGAAAGTCAAGATGTTCGTTAATCAGATTGAAAACATGATTAAATACGTCGTAGACGACGAGTCAAAGCTTTATGAGTACGTGGCAAACTTTTTGAAAGAGAATGAAGAAAATGACATTCCAATTAAGTTGGCGCACAAAAACAAGAGAGATTTGAATACAACTGTGATTGATGCGCTGTTTGATTACATGTCATTGAATGACTTAAAGTGGTTCATTCCATATTTCAAAGGTGTTAATGAAGCGAAAACGAAATACGAAAAACAGCGATTCGTCCGCATTGTGAATAAATCGTTTGTGCAATATTTAATTAACGCTGATAAAGCATTGAAAAGTGTGAATAAAATCATCGTTGAACGTGAAATTCATGATGATGTGATGAGATTGATCGGCTGAAAAAATCAAAAATTTTGGTTCAGATGCAAAAAAATCAAAAATTTTGGTTGTATTTTTTCCGATTTTTTAAGTGAGAGCAGTTAATTCTATTAACTGTTCTCACGTGAACGTTTCATTTGCTTCATCAAGAGAATATTTTTTAACTTGACCTTTAGCCAATGCCCCAATTAACAAATTTCTTAGTTACTGACGCATATTTGTCAATATTTAATTCCTCCTATTGTTATTATGACAGCCCAGAAATGGGTTGTCAACACCTTTTTTTTCGATTAATTGTCATAAAAATTAACTATAAATAAATTTATTGAAAAGGCAGGTGAGGGCGATGACAAAGCTGAAAAAGATTCGTCTGTTGCTCGGCATGACACAGAAAGAAGTTGCAAAGAAGCTCGGCATAACACAAGCAATGTACTGCTACATCGAGAACGGCAAACGCAATCCAAGTCCACAACTCGCTAAAAAAATTGAAAAGTTGTTTGGATTGTCGATGCTTTTCAATGATTGAAAGTAATTGACCGAATCGTTAGTAAAGCCCTTCACTGAAGGTGCTCCCTTAAAAAATGATTTTGGAGTTGATTCACTTTGAAAAAAAAGAAGAAGACGTTTGAGCAAATGCTTCAAGAGTATCGAGAACAATTTAAAGAAAACCAAAAACAATTAAACAAAAGAAAGGAGAAGAAGAAAAAGAAATGAAAAGATACGAGATTGACCGTTTAGAAGAAGTAATGTACAACGCCGCAAAAGGCGCAAACAATCAATTGTTCGATGGATTGGCAAAGCGTTTCTTTTTTCAATTTGAAGAAGATTTGCGTGAGATTCACAAACAGTTAGATGAACTTGCGTTACTTTTGCGCGATTTGATTGACACAGATAAAATTGATCGTCTCGTTGAAGAAAGACTGAAAAGGTCTATGTATTTGAAAGCGCCGGAGTTGCCCGAAGATGTTTGAAATTTTTAGAAGAGAGGGACAACCTTGATTGATGAAGAGATTGAAGTTTTCTCTCTCTTCTTATGGACTCGTAGCTCAGTTGGTTAGAGCAGCGGACTCATAATCCGAAGGTCGCAGGTTCAAGTCCTGCCGAGTCCACCAATAAAACAAAGATTAATTAGGGGGTTAATCACAGATGCGAAATTATTTCTTCTGTTATAGCAAGGAATTGGCAAATTTTCTTATTCACGAGAAAGGCATTGACTACATCACGCATGCTCTTGCCGTCAAGACATTGAAAAAATTTCACTTGTTCGAGTTCACAGATGAGTTGAGAAAAGCATTAGATGAGTACAAATTAAAAGAGCAATCAGTTAATGATTTAAATTAATTAATGGTTCACTTAAAAATTTAGAATACTTAGGAGGGGTATTTATATGCAAAAAGATCAATACTTTTTCGTTTATAATGCTTTCACTAACTTTAACAACGAATATAAATTAAATCCAGAAGAATTATATGTTTATAGCTATCTTTCCACGTTACGTACACGCAGAGACAAAGTTTATACGACTTTTGATATGTTGTCAGACTTGATTAAACTGAATGTAAAAAAATCACAAAATATGAAGAAAATTAAAGATTTACTTCAATCGCTTCGTGACAAAAAAGTGATTGAATACAACGATGTTGAAAAAAATAATGAAATGCTTGTCATTTCGTTTTGTGATAATATCGAAGGCGGCTTTGAGAAAATTTATTGTGATGAATTTGATTCTTTCACCGATGTATATGATTATTACGTCTATGTGTGCGTAAAACGTCAAAAATCAAAGAAAGTTGAATTTACAATTTCTCAATGGGAAGCGTTGCTTGAAGTATCACGTAAAACGGTAATTAAGAAACTTGAAGCGGCTGTTGAGAAAAAAATTGTTTTAAAACGTGAAGGACAATACACAAGTCGTGAAGTGCGTTCTGGGCAAAGAGGGCAAGAGACAAACATTTATTATCTTCCAGAAGCTAATGTGGGAGCGGTTGAAACACAAAAAACAAAAAAAGATGATGTCAAAAAGACACCATCAAAAACATATAAAACCGCTCAAAAAACCTCACAAGATAATTGTAGCAAAAATGTGAAAGAAAGTCAACATCAAACAGGTGATTTGAATAAAAATAATTTCAGTTTTGATACAGGTAACTGGTTTGATTATGAAGCATGGTTGACGGTTGATGATTGCATAATTTATTTGCAAGCTACGGAAAGAAATAATGAAGAAAGCAAGTTGTTTGTTGAGCATTGCGAAAAAAGAATTGAAAAAATTAAGAAGAAGCCGAAAGGCAAAAAGATCATTGAAGAGTTGTTGAAGAAAGCTCAACAGCATATTGAAGAGTATGAACGACGTTTGGAACATCAAAGATTGCTGGCTGAGTCGATCATGCCAAGCTTAATTGAAGATATTGAAGATTGTGAGAAGTCTGTTAATGATAATTTACCACGTCATAATCCTGTAGACATTTCGGCTTTTGCAGATGATGAAGAAGATAGCAAGTCTGTCGATAATGATTTGTTTCAATCGACTTATGAAGATGAGAACGAGTCTGTTGATGATTGGGCTGTAGAGAAAATAAGAGCGCTCAAGGATAGACTTCCAGAGAGCAGAGTTAAATGGCCTGTGTTTGATGCAGGCGATAATGATGATGAAGATGATTTTGTGGACTTTTTTACGAAGCGAAACAATCCTTTTGAGAATGTGTCTTTAGATAAGATACATGTGGCTGTTTAACAACTCAATAACTTAACAAGGGGAGAGGAACAAATGATTGAAGCGTTGATTACTTTTGTAGGGGTAATAACTATCGGGGTTTGTGGCGGTTTGCTGATTGGGTCTTTGTTTAATAAAGCGATTTCAAATCATAAAGAAAAGAAAATGTTAAAAGAGGTTTGGAAGGAAATTCAAGAAGCAAGAGTTAGCTTTATTTTGGGGAAGCAGGGAGCATATGAATTTACAAATGCAAACCTGCGGACAAATTCAGACTTTATAGGGGGTGGGGGTATCCATGCTTACCGAAAAACAGATGAAAGCAATTCGCCTTTATTTTGAAGGCAAAATGACAGTTCGTCAAATTTGTGATGCTGTCGGGTATAAACACCGCTCATCTTTCTATGAGCTACTAAAGAAGCCGGAAGCTCAAGAATACATACAGAAACTTTCTGAAGAAGGCTTGCGTGAAGCCCTTCAAATCATGCAAATCAACTCAAAGAAACTTGTTAAAGAGTTGTTGCGTATCGCTGAAGGCGATGTGAAGAATCGTCAGCTTGTCTATGCTCAATTGCAAGCGCTCAATAGCTTGTTAGAGAAAGCTGGGCTGTCGGCAAAGAATACAGTTATTATTGAAAACAAGAAGTCAAATGAAGAACAAGAGTTCAATGAATTGATAAACATGCTCAATGGAGATAGCAAAAAAGAGAATGAAGAAGACAATAAAAAAGAAGAATAACGGAATGATAAAATATTATGTCTTGAGTTTTTTGCCGATAATCTAACAATCATCCATTTAAAAACGTTGATATTTCAAACCCTGTCATCGTTTTGTCTCTAAAAACTCAAGACATAATGTAATATTATGTATTGAGTTTTCTGTTTCACTGTGCTACAATCGAATTAAGGATCGTGAGAGGGGTTGTGGCACAGTGAGCCTTTTAAAACAGTATGAGCAACACTTGATGAACGAGGGGAAAAGTGAAAAGACGATTGAAGCGTATTTGCGTGATGTAAAACTGTTTCTGGAGTGGTATGCTCAACAAACAGATCACAGCATTGAAACGCTCCAGCAGTTTGAATTAAATGATTATCGTAAAGAGTTAGAGCGTACAGGAACGATTAAGACAGCGAATCGAAAAATTAGCAGTGTTAATCGGTTTGTTGATTGGCTGTACGAGCAAGGGATAATTAAAGAAAAGCTACACATTAAATCAATTAAAGACATGACTCCGCTTGAATTTAGAGGGCTTGATGAATCTGTTGAAAAGAAGTTAAGAAAAGAAATATATTTAGCAGGGAATAAGCTACATATATGCATCTTTGAATTATTAAGAAACACTGGTATCCGTGTAAGTGAATTGTGTAACATCGAATTAGAACACATCACGATAAGCGAAAAGAAAGGGACATTGAAAGTTAAGGGTAAAGGGAATCAGTGGCGCACAGTACATCTGAATAAGACAGCTAGAGAAGCTATTGAGGAATACTTGAAGGTTAGACCGAGAGACAAGGGAAATAAATTGCTCATTGGTCAGCGTGGAGCTTTGAAGCGTAATGCGATTGATTTAATTTTAAAGAAGTACGGTGAAAAGATTGGCGTGAATGTATCGGCTCATATGCTCCGGCACACTTTAGCGTATAAACTAGTTAATAACCCGAATGTTGCTATTACAACGATTCAGAGCATACTTGGTCATCGGCATTTGTCTACTGTAGCTATCTATACGCAGACAAAACAGAAAGATCAGCAAGACGCATTAGAGTCAATTGATTAGGACGCTTTGAGCGTCTTTTTTGTTTGTGCAGAGGGGGTATCCTTCTTATTGGGGGTGGTAGTCCCCCACAGCGAGTACCACAAATTTTTTTACCAAATTTTTAGCCCTTCAAAAAAGAGGTGAACAAAATGGACGATCAACAAAAGAAACTCATGCTCGAATATCTCAAACGTCACTTTACAGACGAGCAAATTAAAGACTTGCTCGTTCAATTCAAAGGACGATACACTGGTCAAAACGGTTTGCGTAAAAAGCTCGCCCAAATTGACAAAGAATATTTCGGCAAAGCATACTTCCCGAAATACTTTAATCGCCCATCGCCTGCCTTTCACGCTGAAATTGAAGAACATCTTGACAAAATGCTTAAAGACGAAATTAAAAACCTTTGCGTTGTTGCTCCGAGGGGACATTCTAAATCGACGCTATGTAGTTTCAAAATCCCTTTGTACTGCTTACTATTTCGCTTAAAACCATTCATCTTACTCATTAGCGCAAACGAAGCGATGGCTAAAGAATTTCTAAAATCAATTCGTATCGAACTTGAAACTAACGAAGCAATCATAGAAGATTTCGGCGAACTCAAAGGTGATACATGGAATACAGAATGTTTAATACTTACAAATGATACTTGTATCATGGCTAAGGGTGCTGACAGCTCCCTTCGTGGTATCAAGTATAAAAATTTACGTCCGACACTAATTATTTCTGATGACATCATGAAAGATTCAAACGTTGCAAGTGAATCAAAACTTGACCAACTCAAGAAATGGTACTGGGAATCCCTTGTGAACACAGGCGATACCTATACTTCATTCCTTTTCATCGGCACACGTATGACAGAAGATGATTTACTTGCCGATATTATGAATAATCCTACATATACAACGTTATTTTACCAAGCCGTCATTTCATGGTCAGAACGTGAAGACTTATGGAATGAATGGGAAGACATTGTCACAGATTTATCTAATCCATTCCGATTGTCAGCGGCTGAAACATTCTTTGAAAAGCACAAAGATGAAATGTTAAAAGGTACAGCGGTGCTCTGGGAAGCAAAAAATGATTATTATGACTTAATGCTCAAACGAATTGAAATCGGTGATGACGCCTTTTCAAAAGAGCTTCAAAATGAGCCGAAATCGTCGAAAGATAGAGTATTTCAAGAGCTTGCTTATTATCATGAATTAGACATGTCAAAGCTTCAAGAAATCGTAATGACAATTGACCCATCACTTGCTAAATCAAACCGTTCCGACTTTTCCGCAATCACTGTGCTTGGAAAAGACGAGGACGGTTATTTTTATGTCCTTGATGGCGATTGCAGACGCTTAAAGCCAGACGTGTTGATTGATGTTGTCATTGAAAAACTGTCAAAATATCCTGTTTCACGTATCGGCATTGAAACAGTGAACTTTCAAGCATTGTTAAAGCAACAGCTTGAGAAAAAACTGATTCAAAACGGCTATTACATCGAAATTGTTGAAATTAACTCACGTTCAAATAAGCATTCACGTATCATGTCACTTCAGCCGATGATCGCTAATGGCTATATAAAATTCAATCCTGCAAATAAAACATACAATCAACAGATACTTGATTATTCGTCAACAGCAAAACACGACGATGCGCCAGACTCTTTAGAAATGGCTGTTACGTTAATTCAAAAAATGAGACGTATTCAAACGCTCGATAGAAGATTATTAGGATTATGAGAAGAAAGAAGGTGAGAAAGTGCTGACAAGTCAACAAATCAAAGAAGCGATACAAAAACATCGTACAGAATTGCCTAGATACCAAAAGTTGTATCGCTACTATACAGGCAAAAACGATATTCTGAATCGTACTTTGCCAGACCCGTTGAAGCCAAACAACAAGATAGCGACAAGTTACTGTAGTTTGATTGTTGATACGGTTGTTGGCTATTTCGCTTCAAAACCGATTACATACCTGTCACGCTCTGGAAATCAAAAATATCTCGATGACTTGCATGAAATCTTTATTCTCAATGATGAGGAAGACGCAAATGCGGAGATTGTAAAAGACTTTACGATTTTTGGTAAATGTTACGAACTTGTTTACATTGACCGAAGCGGCGATATTCGTTTCACGCAATATTCGCCGATTGAAATGTATGTTGAAAAAGACAGCCAAGACAATGTTCTTTTCGGCATTCGATATTGGAATGAAAAGCAAGGCGATTCAGACGTAATAAAAGTAGAAGCATACGACGCTGAAGGCTTTTATTACTTTACGTCTTTTGACAACGGGGAGACATTCGTTTTAGATAATTCAATCCCTCATTACTTCGGTGAAGTGCCTATAGTTATCTATAAAAACAACGATGAAGAAATAGGCGATTTTGAAAAGCAAATTCCGTTAGTTGACGCTATCGATAAGATTTTGAGCGATAGCGCAAATGAGTTAGAATCATTTGCTAATGCGTATCTGCTCATCAAAGGTTATCAAGGCACGAAGCCAGAAGATATACAGGCAATGCGTCAAAATGGCGTGTTGTTGTTAGATAATCAAGGTGACGCACAATGGCTCATTAAAAACATCAATAATCAGTTTCAACAGAACTTTTTTGAAACGATTGATGATTTGATACATATTCAAACAGCAACACCTAAATTAACGACGGAGGAATTTTCTTCAAACCTTTCAGGTATCGCAATTGGCTTCAAGTTGTTCGGTCTTGAATCTAAATGCTCGGTTAAAGAGCGCAAAATGGAAAAAGCATTGCGGAAACGTATTCGATTGATTACAAATATCCTTAATTTGAAGGGTGCGAACTACAACTATACAGATATTCAATTCCAATTCAGTCGCAACATTCCGCAAAACGACATGGAGATCACGCAACAAATTGTTCAGCTTGCAAACATGGTTGACCTTGAAACTCGTTTGTCGTGGCATCCGAAGATTCAAAATCCGAAACAAGTTATTGAGAAGCTGAAGAAAGAACAAGACGCAATGGAGCTCGATTTAATAGGTGATAACGATGAATGAGAAGGAATTTCTCAAATTGATTGATGAGCTATTTATTCTTTCCGATAAAGAACATCGGGAAGTATTAAAACTGTATCGGAAACATCGTGACAATATCAAAAGACTTGTCGCCGAATTATTCATGAAATACGGACAAGACGGCAAAATCAATGTTTCCGACATTCAACAAATCGAACAGCAGTTAAGGAACGAAATCAGAAACATTGCCGTTTCTGAAATCGAAATGATTGCGTCTATCCTTGCTACAGTATTCACGCTTGCGTATTATCGAACAGCTTATATGATTGAAAAAACTATCCATACAACGTTTTCGTTTTCGTTGTTGAGAAAAGAAGTTGTTGACGAAATTGTTAATTACAATTGGAGCGGCATTCCTTTTTCACAACGTATTTGGAACAATGCAAACGCACTTGTCAATGCTTTGCGAACTGAACTCCATCTCGGCATTCAGCAAGGCGAATCATTAGATAAGATCGCAAAGCGTATTGATAAGCAATTCAATTCAAAAGCGTATCAATCACAACGCTTGATTCGCACAGAATCGGCTCGTGTGATTTCGTCAGCGCAAGAAAAGATTTATAAAGAAAGCGGTGTAGTGAAATATCTCATTTACACAGCTACGCTTGATAATCGTACATCACAAATTTGCCGTTCTCGTGACGGCAAGAAATGGCGTTTAGATGACCCAGACCGTCCTGTCATTCCGGCTCATCCTAATTGTCGCTCGTGTTGGATTCCAGCAATTGAGGGATATGAGCCGACAAAGCGCAAGGACAACGAGACAAAAGAAGTCATCGAATATAAGACATATGAAGAATGGGCTAAATCTAAAGGGATTCAGTCACCGTAAAGGTGGCTTTTTATATTGTCTTTTTCTCGATTGTAGACGGTAAAGAGCAATCGAAATTAAAATCTTGCACTTCTAGGGCGAAAGCGTTAGAAGGGCAATAGGAGGTAAATACTTATGAATTTGGAAGATGTTAAAAAATTCTTTGAAGAAAATAAAGACAATGAGGAAGTAAAGGCATATCTTGCGGACTTGCGAAAAGTGAGTGTGCAAGAGGTGCAACAAATGCTTGTTGAAAATGATGAGTTGAAACGCTGGTTAGACAGCGAAAAAGACCGTCATTTTACAAAAGGGCTTGAAACTTGGAAGCAAAAAACACTTCCTAAAATCATTGAGGAAGAAATTGCTAAACGCTTCCCTCAAGCAGACCCGAAAGATTTGAAATTGAAAGAATTGGAAGCGAAAATTCAGCAAATGGAGCAAGAAAAAATGCGTGAAACGCTGAAAAATAAAGCTCTCACGATTGCAACTGAAAAGAAGCTTCCGATTCAGTTAGTGGATTATTTCATTGCTCAAGATGAAGAAACTACACTTCAAAACCTTGCTAAATTTGAAGAAGTGTGGACTTCGCATTTGCAAGCACTTGTTGATGAGAAATTAAAGTCGACAGGTGTTCAGCCGAAAGACACTGCACAAAAAGCACAAACTTTTACTCGTGAGCAAATCGAAGCGATGACACCAGAAGAGATTCAGAAAAATTGGGACATTATCAAAGATCAGCTAGCTAATCTTTGATGTTTGAAAAGATTTTAAGCCAAGCGGAAAGCTTGGCTTTTTAATTTAAAGCAAATTCAAAAAAAATAAAAAGGAGAGATGTTTCATGGCAGTAAATTCTTTCATTCCACAAATTTGGGAAGCTCGTCTTCTTGCAAATTTCCATTCTCGTTCGGTAGCTGAATTGATTGCTACAAAACCGACCGAAGTACAAGGTGGAAAAGCTGTTTTCAATCGTGTTAGCACAGTAAATGTAAAAGACTATGCAGGTACAGTTTCTTGGGATGAACTCACAACTGCACCTGTTGAATTGGCATTCGATCAAAAGAAATATTTTGCTTTCACTGTGCATGATGTAGATAAAGTACAAGCCGCAGGCGATTTGATTGACGCTCACACAGCAGAAGCAAGCGCAAGCATTCAAGAAGCAGTTGACGCTTATGTACTTTCGCTTTACACAGAAGCACAGCATACAATCGGCGATGACACAAATCCGATTGCGCTTGACAAAGCGAATGTATATGACTACATCGTTGACTTAGGCACGAAACTTTCTACTGCAAAAGTTCCGATGGCTAATCGTTTTGTAATCGTAAACGCTCAAGTTTTAGGATTGTTAAACAAAGACGCTCGATTCACAGCAAACCCGACTGTGCTTGAAAACGGCGTCGTTGAAGGACAAAAAATCAACGGTATGCAAGTTGTTGTTTCTGAAAACATCGCTAATGTAGACGGCAAATTTAAAATCCTTGCCGTTCATCAATCGGCTATCGGCTACGGCAAACAAATTGATTCGATTGAAGCAATTCGTTTGCAAACCAGCTTTGCCGACGGCGTTCGTGGCTTGGCTGTTTACGGCGCAACTGTATTGCGTCCAGAAGCTATGGCAGTTTTGACGGCTACTATTGCTTGATTTTAAAAAATGGGCAGGGCTTTCCCTGCTCATTTTTTCACATGTGAGGTGATGTAGGTGTTTTTCCGTAATAAAAAAACAGGGCATATCTGGGAAATTGTAGATGAAGATCACATTCAACGATTGAAAAACAATCCTGATTACGAAGTTGTTGAAGTGAAAAAGCAAGAAGAAGAAAAACAAACTGCTAAAAAATCCCCTAAGAAAAAGGGGTGAAAAATAAATGGCTTCAATTGACAATGTAAAAATTTTGCTAGGTATTAGCGACAATTCGCAAGATGATTTGCTTAATTTATACATCTCAAGAGCAGAACAGTTCGTAAAAACTTACTGCAATATTGAAGAAATTCCCACTGAATTAAACTCCGTTATTGAAGATATTGCTGTTTTTCGCTATCGCATGAACGGCGTTGAGAATATCAAAAGCGAATCGAAAGGGAGTCTTTCTGAAACCTATCGTGATTCGTTGCCACAAGACATTCTCTCTCAACTCAACCGTTATCGAAGGGTGATTTTTCGATGAGATTGACTAAGACAGTTTATCTTCTCGTTGAAGGTGGGAAACAAATTGTAGACTACAACGATTTCGGAGAGCCGATTTATGAAACTGTTTTTAAAAGACTCCCTATTCGATGTGAAATTGAGCTGTATTCTTCAAAATTAGCTGAAAACCAATACGGCATTCTTGCAGATGTAAAGTATCGGCTGTTTACAAAGCCAGATACACGCTTAAAATTAGGTGAAAAAATTGAATATCGAAATGAGAATTACACCATTACAGGCGTAATGGATTACGACAGGCACTATGAAGTTCTTATTAAAAAGGATGATGTTCAATGAGCCGTTTCAAAGAAGAGATCGCAAAGATGAAAGCAAAACGCATCAAAACGGCTGAACAGATTGCGCTTTTCATTGAAGCAGAAGCGAAAATGCGTGCTCCTGTAGACACAGGACATTTAAGACGTTCAATTTCACATGAAGTGAATAATACAGAAGATCAATCAAAAATTTACGTGGGCACAAATGTTGAGTATGCCCCGTATGTTGAATTTGGGGTAGAAAGCAAAAACATCAAAGCACAGCCGTATTTGCGCCCTGCTATCGATGAGAATATTGAGAAAATTAAAGAAATGATAAAGAAGGGAATGAGTGTTGAATGACAATTTCGCAAACACTTCATTCCCTTTTTACGTCTGACGAAAAATTAGTTGCGCTTGTCGGCTATACGCCTGAAAACAAGCGTATTGCCGCAGGTACTCCGTCTAATCGCAATGATTATCCATATATCGTTTTTCAAACTTCTCATTATTCGACTGACGAAATAGACACATACAGATGTGATATTCGCATTGTTTCAAAAAGTGTAGTTGAAATGGAGAAAATCGCTAAACGAATCATTGATTTGCTTCATTTTCGAGCAAAAAACAGACCGTTTAGCGTGAATGATACAGCCGTTTATCATGCCAAGCATGTTGGCGGTGCTGTTTTACGTGTTGATGATTTAAATGTTTATGAGCAATTATTAATTTTTCATATTAAAGTGAAGGAGATGAGTTGAGATGGCAGAAGCAAATAAAATTTTGCTCGGTTCGGGTGATTTATATATTGGGCAAGTTGACCCAAATGCAAGTGAAACTGAAATTGAAAAGGCTCTTGTAAAAATCGGTGAAATTTCCGGCGGTGCAACTTTGACTTATGAGCCGGAGTTTGAAGAAGTACGTGGCGGTGCTCAAAATGCTGTATTAGCTGTTTTCAAAACTTCTGAATCTGTGACGTTTACAACGGGTCTTATCACATTTGATGTTGAAAATATCGCAAAATTGAATGCGGCACACTATTCTGAAGACACAACGGCAGGAAAACGCAGAGTAGGTATCGGCGGTCTTCGAGATGTTCCTGTGAACTATCTTCGCTTCGTACATACTAAGCCAGACGGCAAGCGTGTTATGGTGAATATCTTTAAAGCACAAAATCAAAATGGTTTTGAGTTGTCGTTTGACCCAGAGGAAGCTACAGTGATGGATTTAGAGTTTATCGCCCTCGCTGTTCCGAATAAAACAGACGGAAATCTTGTTGAAATTGTTGAAGAAATCTAATGACTACAGGAAGGGAGTTTACACCCTTCCTTCTCTTTTCAAGTCAGACAAAAAATATATAGGAGTGTGAAAAAGTATGAAAATCGTTGATCTAAACGTGCTTGTGAATGAGCCAATTGCGTTCAAAATCGGAAATGAAATTTACGAAGTGCCTTCTTCGCCTTCAACACAGCTTGTACTTCAGATGGTGGCTATCGAAGAAAAAGTGAAAGAATCGCAAAATGCTCAAGAACAAATTGAATTGCTTGCTGAAATGGTAGCTACATTGCTTTCGCAAGGTGAAAAGAAAGTAACAAAAGAGGAAGTTATTAATAAATTCTCGCCTGCACAAATGAGAAAGGTTGTTGAAGTGTATCAAAAAACCATGATGGAAATCTCGAATGACCCAAACTAATGATGCCTTCCCTGCCTATGGAGAAGAAAAGTGTGGCAGGGGAAGATAAAGTTGAGATTATGGAGAAGTTTACTTATCTCAATATGAAAACTGGAATGTCACACACTGAATTGCTAAATTTGCCGTACAAAGTGTTTCTCTCATATCTCAAACATTATCAAATCTTCGACTTAATGAGTACAGAAGAAGGTCAAAAATATCTTGAACAAGTTGAACGTGCGAAGAAAACAGAGCCAGACTTTGCAAAATTGCGCCAAGTCACAGGCTACAAAAAAAGGCAGGTGAGAAATGATGGCTGTAGTGGATCTTGGCGACTTTCGAGCGGAGATCGTGCTAGATGATTCGCAGTTTAGCAAGGCGATGAAAAAAGCGGAGCAAGACTTGCAGAACTTCGAGAAGAAAACATTAAACTGGAAAAAGACAATAGCGAGCTCAATTCTCCCTGCCGTTGCTCCTTCCGTATCGGCAATTACAGGTGGCGTACTTGCACTTGGTTCATCCTTTGCGGCGGCAGGGACAGGAGCAGTAGCATTCGGGGCAGTTGCCACATCTTCACTTAAAAGCGTATTTGATGCGGCTAGTGAAGTACAGCAACTTGAAGAAAAAATAGCTAACGCTGATACATATGAAGAACGAATTAAAGCACAGCAAGAACTCAACAGGCTTTATCAAGGAATGAGCGAAGCACAAAGAAATGCAGTAAAAGATTTGCAAAGCTTTAAAGGTTTCTGGGGAGATTTTACAAAGCAATTTGAAACGCCAGTCTTCCAAAGCTTTTCTAATGTGCTTCAAGGCATTAAAACTGTATTTCAAGGGCTTGCCCCAACAATTCGCAATGTCGCTGATGTCGTTGTTAAATTAACAAGTGAATTTAATCAAGCCTTGCAAAGCTCGTCAGTAAAGGGGCTTTTTGAGTGGCTTGAAACTCATGCGGCAGAATCGCTTTACAACTTCGCTCATATCTTCGGCAACACCTTTATGGGCGTAATGAATCTCTTCAAAGCATTTGCGCCACTAGGAGCAAGCATAGAAGAAGGTTTAGTACGCTTAACGCAACGATTTAGCGAATGGTCAGCTTCGTTAAGCCAATCAACAACATTTCAACAGTTTTTGAATTATGTAAAAGAAAGCGGTTCTATGCTGGTGAGTATTTTCGGAAATGTATTTAACACGATAAGCTCACTGATTGTTGCAATTTCCCCCGTTGCTTCTGTCGTCGGTTCAGCGTTTTTACAAATTCTAAATACATTGACAAGCTTTATTGCAAAACTCGCTGAAGCGTTAGCTTCATCCGAATCATTTAGAAACGGAGTCACGACAGTATTTAATACGATACGCACAGTTGTATCTCAAGTAATCAGTGTAGTTCGTGATTTCGTTGTACAAAAGGTTCAAGAAATCCGTACTTTCTGGGAGCAAAACGGTGAACAGATCAGAGCGGCGACAGAAAAGGTATTTAATTTCATCAGCATGATTGTTACAAATACAATGCCTATTGTATTAAATACGATTAAAAACGCATGGGAAGGTATTAAGAGCGTAATTTCAGGAGCAATTAACATTATCACAGGCGTAATAAAAACGTTCTCCGCAGTCCTAACAGGCGATTGGAAAGGCGCTTGGGAAGGTGTAAAATCCATAGCTCAAGGCGTCTGGAACGTCTTAACAGGTGCTTTAAAAACATTTACAAGTGGTATGCAAGGCACAATTTCATTAGCACTTAATACTGTGAAAAATATATTCTCAAGCGTCTGGAATGGCATTAAATCGCTTGTGTCCGACATCTGGAACTCGATTAAAAGCACTATATCGTCTACATTAAGCGGTATAGTTACTAATATCCAAAACTCATGGAACAATGCAAAAACATTCATATCAAATACGCTCAATTCTATCCGTTCGACAGTGTCAAGTATCTGGAACGGGATTAAATCAACGATTTCAACTATTGTAGATAGTATTTACATTTCGATTTCGTCTAAATTCAATTCAGCGAAATCAACTATATCAAGCATTTTTAACTCTATTCGCTCGACAGCTTCAAGCGTCTGGAACGGCATTAAAAGTGCAATCACTTCGCCGATTGAGAGCGCCAAAGATACAGTGTTAAGCATTGTTCAAAAAATCAAGTCCGCATTCTCTGACTTAAAAATCAGCATTCCAAAACCGAAACTCCCGCACATTTCTGTTAGCTGGAAGAAAGTCGGCGTAGGTGATCTTTCCGTAAAAATCCCAGACTTTGACTTGTCTTGGTATAAAACAGGTGGTATCTTCAATCAACCGTCAATTGTAGGTCTTGCAGAAAACGGTGCTGAAGCGATTCTTCCTCTTGAAAATCGCAAATATATGTCTCCATTCGCTGATGCAGTATGGGATAGAATGAAACAGAACATGCAACGTGAAAGTGTAACAAATAACAATAATTCGGTATACAACTTATACAACACATTTAATTTTGAAATCAAAGGGTCTGTTGATGATCGACAACTCAAGGAAATTCCTGATTATGTTGCGAAGGAAATTGTTAAAGAACTCCGTAAATTTGGTAAATAGACCGCTTTTTGGCGGTCTATTTATTTTCACAAGGGTGATTTACTGATGACTGAAGTTTGGAAATTAGATAATGAATACTACTGCTTGTATACAGAAAACAAAGACATCATGAAGCGTATTCGCCGATACTATACGGATTTTGAAATTATGGCGGAATATTTTAAATTTGATAAATTGGTTGCTGTTCAGTACAAAGTGCCAATTAAGCGCAAACGCTCCGCTTTCCATCTCAAAAAGGTTGCACGTTTTCAATGAAATTAGCCGATTTCACGGCATGAAATGTAGAGGGTATACAAATATATTCCCCTCTTTAAAAACACGCCTGAAATCGGCTATTTTCTGTGAAATCGAGCAAAATACACACCTTTTCACTTCCTTTCTCCTTCCTCATTATCCTCAATTAACTCATCTATCCTTACTCCAATGATCTTTGCTAAAACATACGCTTGCAACAAATCCGGCTGTGTGATGTTCCTACACCAATTAGAAAACGTTTGTTCAGATACTCCCATTTTCTTCGCTACATGATTCTGTTTCAATCCCTTCTCCTTTAACAAGTACGAAATTTTATTCTTCATTTCCTTTCCCCCTAACGTTGTACCATTTCTTCAAAAACATTTTGATTCCTCTTAAAAATTTTTTGATGAAAAATCAAAAAAATTTTAAGGACAAGGTAAATAAACAGGCAAAGGTTCATACGTATGTAACACAAGGTTAATCACTCCATGTTTTAGTGATTAACTAGTTAACAACAAGAAAGGGGAATCAAAATGATTGTCGGCATTGACGCAGGCAATAACGAGGTGAAGTTAGCAGGTTCGCTTGGCGTGAAAAAGTTTTGTTCAGCAATCGGTGAATATCAAGAAAGAAACCTTGTATCAAATCATGGTGATGGAATGGTTTTTGAATATGAAGGACGCAAAGGATTCGCCGGACAATTAGCTTTGATCGAATCTGATTTTGGTTCTTCCATCATGGGTGATACAAAAGCACATGAAGACGCAAAAATGAGGGTCTTACTTGCCCTGCATAGCTATGGTGATTCAGACATTTATGAAATCATTGTGGGGCAAACAATCTCAAGACATACACCAGAGGAAAAAGAACGAATCAAACAAATGCTTGTCGGCACTCACACAATCACAGTAAATGACAAAACAAGAACATTCACGATTGCAAAATGTCAAGTGGCGGCAGAAGGGGCAACAGCATTCTTTAGCTCACCTGTACCCTTAAATGGCAAAATCCGAATCATCGATGTTGGTAGCGGAACAGTGAACTGTGCCACTCTTCTTGACATGCGATACGTCAACAGAGATTCCGAAACGTTACCTTTCGGCTACAACACAATCCGAAACAAAGATTTAAACGAATTGGCAAGAGGTATCTTTTCGCATATGTCAAAGCGGTGGAAAAGAGATGATGAAGTTTATCTTGTGGGTGGTATTGCAGAAATGCTGTTAGAGCCGATGAAAACGTACTTTCCGAATGTAAAAGTATTGTATCCATCTTTAGACGGCAAAGAATATCCACCTATCTATTGTAATGCAATCGGCTTCTACAATCTGGGAAGGGTGCTTTACGATGAAAATAATTAGAAAATCTGTTGCATTCAACCTTGATGATCCAGATCAATTTGCGCTTTATACTCATGCCACTAAACGCACAAATTTTTCGGCGTATGTGAAACGGTTGATACAAAGAGACATGGAAGGGTGTTTTAATGTTTCAAATTCACCTGTTACAAGTGTCAAAAAGGACAATGTTTCAATTGATGCAGACATCATCAATTCCTTTATCTAACAGGTACATCATAGTTACACAAAGCCACTCTGTTTAAGTCACTACTTTAGTTACTCCATCTTGTCTGCATCCTCATCTTGCTTTAGTCGTTACTTTAGTCATTCTCTAATTTCAACTCAAGTTGCAGTTTTAGTTGCTACTAAAGTATCCCTTACTTTAGTTTTGGTGTCCGAATCGTTGAATTTAAAGGGTTTTTGCGAATCATTAAGAGAAAAGGTGGCAGAAATGATGGGGAAAAGAAAAACGGAAACGTATTCCGTCAAGGACTTCATGGCAGGGAAGCACAAGACAGAAACGTTTCCTCAAGACAAATATATGTCATTCGCTTTCGGAGTAGACATTTCAGCAAAAACATTCCTTCCAACAGGAACAAGTCCAGCCGACCCACTTATTTTGCTTGTTGGTGGTATGGGAGCTTTCTTCATTGCTATCAGCATACTTGAAAAAGCACTCATCAGAAATGGAAATGTCATGATCGCTGAAATGATTGCATCTACAATCAACTTTCTTTCTCCTGTAGCAATAGGTTTCTACACAATTTACAAGCTTTGCACAACGTTTTAGGCGGTGAAAACATGCTCGAATGGCTAAAAAAGCAATACGCTAAACAGAAACTTGTGCGTTGTTTTCATGCGGCTGAATTATACCAAACGTACAAAAGAGGGGACAAAACGTTATATATTTATCCGAAGATTCATTCTGTTCAATTCAAAGACAATCAGACGATATACACTTTCACGCTCCAAAACGGCATGAATCCAAGTGAAATTGCGAAAAAGGAATATGTGTTTCAGCAAGTGTTCGGTAAGCAAATTGAAATTGACGGTGACGTAAAAAAGTTTACGTTGATCGTTTATCATAATTCGTTTAAAAGTGAAGTGCTGTACAATTATCAAGCGTTTTATGACACAATTAAGCAAATGAAACTCCCCATTGTTTGTGGCAAAAACAGAAATGGCCAATGGAGAACATTTGATTTAATCAAGCACCCTCACATACTCATTGCAGGAGAAACCGGCTCTGGAAAATCAACTCAATTACGTTCCATTCTCACAACGCTTATTCAATTCAAAAAGCCCCATGAGCTTGAACTGTATCTTGCTGATTGCAAAAAGAGCGAATTTCACATCTTTAGACAAGTAGAGCATGTGAAGTGTGTTTTGAGCAGTCCGGCTGATATTAAAAAGATGTTGCTACACATTAAACAAGAATTAGACGAGCGAAGCAATCTCACTGACAAATTCGGAGTAGCACATATCGATGACTTGCCAGACAGTCATAAGAAACCGTACATCATCGTTTGCATTGATGAGTTTGTGATGCTTCGAAATGATAAAAAAATCATGGACATTCTCATTGAGATTGTAGCAATCGGACGCACTCTTGGCGTATTTGCTATTCTCTCGATGCAACGTCCTACGGCTGATGTTCTTGATACAACGATAAGAGCAAATTTAACTGTTAGAATGGGCTTTAAAGTCGCTGACGCAACAAACGCAAGAGTGATAAATACAATTGGGGCTGATAAATTAGAGCAAGCAGGACGATTCATTTTGCGAATTACAAAGCAAGAGGAAATCCAAGCACCGTTCCTTAAAATTGATAAAGCGAAAAAGATACTTGAGCCGTACACAGTCACAAAAGAAGTTATTGAAGACATAAAACCTGCACAAGAACAATGGTTTGGGGTTGATGAAGATGAGGAAGCGTGACAAAGAGATTGTTGAAGCGTTAGAGCGTTTTAAATGTTTGAGTCGTGACCAAATCGCTTCAATGTTTTTCAATCACACAAAAAAGCCACACACTAATGCTAATTTTGTCCTCAAACGTCTTCGCCGAGATGGATATATTACAGCAAGAACAGACAAAGCATTTCAGCAATACGTTTATTTTCCCAATCCGTCAACCATAAAGAAAAATTCGCAGAAAGTAGATCATTATTTGCTTATCGCTCAAGTATTCATTGACATGTCTAAATACGATACAGTGAAACAGTACGATGTAGAGCCGTTTGTTGCTGACTTCATTCCAGATGCTTTTGCTCGATGGAAGGGGAGCAGGTGGTTCATTGAGGTGCAGAACTCCCTCTATACATCAAAACAGCTTGAACAAAAGCTAAAGAAATATCTTGAATGGTACGAATCGGGAGAATGGAGAAAAAGCCCGTTTGTTAATCAAAACAAGCCGATATTCCCTCATGTGTTGATTGTAGGGAAGATAAATAAAAAACTTAATGCGTCAGAATATCCGTTTAGAATTGCTCAAATAGAAAGTATAGATACATTCATGAAGCAAGTACAGATACAAATAACTGGTGTTAAATTAAAGGGCTAGCGTCAGCTAGCCCACTTTGTTTTGAAAAAACACAACTTACTTACTTCTTGTTAGTTAGTCTTTCTGTTTATTAATTAGTGTTTATGTTATACAGTGGAATTTTGGTCATTTTTTGACCCAAAATTACACTACCCTAGTTAAATTTCGGTCATAATTCATACCCAAAATTTAACTAGTTTAAAATCGGTCGTTTTCAAGACCATTTTTACACCATTATTTATAGCGAGCGAGAAGACCCATTCCTTATGGACAGGAGTTCCCAAGAATCCCCTGACTTTAGTCATAGGGAGTGTCAATGGTCACACCCACGAAAAAAAATTAAAATGTACGAAACCATTGAAATTGTGGTAATATTTATCTGTGAGATGTGTAAAAGGGGGAGAAATAGGAGAATGAAAAAAATATTAATTCTTATTAGTATTTTTATATTCATTCTTGCTGGTTGTGGTAGGGATACTTCAACGGTTGAAAAAGCAATCATTGGACATTGGGTTGAGAAATTCGATAAAGGTAAAGCTCATTATTACATAAGTGAAAATCAAATTATAGAGTTATATAAAGGCGAAAAAACAATCATGGATTACAAAATTTTACGTTCTAATGAAAAAAAAGGTTTTATAGAAATTGATATAATTAATCCTGACGGTGATGTATATAATAAAAAATTAACATTTACTAATAAAAATAGAACAAAAATAAAAGCCATAAGTCGTTTTAAAGCGTCGAGTAAAAATTATGAATCATATGGAACCGAATTTAGTAAAGAAATATCCGAATTAGTTTCATCATACCTTAGCACTGTGGAGTTAAAAAATACTTGGACATATGTTGATGATGCAACAGAACCGAAAGAATAACCATAACACTTCCAATTTGGAAGTGTTTTTTTATTTTAAATGTACAATAATTTTACAAAATTAAACAAGGAATTACTTTCCTCTTGTCGAATAACGTAGATGGGAGGGTGGTGAAAGAAAAATGAAAGTCCAAGTCATCTGTGAAAGATGTAATTCCATTGTTGAATTAGTGCCTCAAACAGTTTGAGAACATGCCCATTTATTCCTGCCATCATTGACAAATACACATTCAAAATAGATGATTTTGCGCCTGTTCGTGTAGCGGAAAATCAAATTATCGTAACTGTGCAGGATAATGAAACGAATAAAAGTAAATTCACTGTAAATGCAACATTTGATGTGATGGATAAAACTTGGAAAGTTATTGACGTTGATTTTACAAAAAATGGATTGTTAACCTTGACGTGTGAATTATGTATGTAAAAAAATTTATATAAAATAGTTGAAATAACTGCAACCTCGAAAGTATAATGTAAAAAAAGGGATATGAAAAAGGTTAATTTAGCAGTGTTTTCGAGCGTTTATTGATATATTCGTCATCCCGACGAACGAAGAGGTTATGATTGCCCGTGATGTGATGCGGTTGGCGCATTTGTAATAGAGCCGGATAGCGCAAAATAAAATGAAGCGG
>NICF_comb_assmDRAFT_10000314_pt1 | contig 41090 bp, 38 predicted proteins | sample NewIslPassag4_SG_FD_11279 | JGI IMG/M metagenome (IMG submission 11279)
TCGCCCGCGACGTCCGAGGTCTTGGAGGCGACCTCCTTGACCATCTGGGCGCCCATGTTCTCGAACTTGTCGGCGAGCTCGATCTCCTTGGCGACGGTCACACCGTCTTTGGTGATCGTGGGCGATCCGAACGACTTCTCGATAACCACGTTGCGGCCCTTGGGGCCGAGCGTGACCTTGACTGCGTTGGCAAGCGTGTTGACGCCCGCGAGGATCGACTCTCGGGCACGCAGATTGAAGCGGATTTCCTTGGCCATGTTTCGTCAGACCTCTCGAAGGGGGCGGATAGCCCGGAGTTTCTCGAAACGCGAATCAGCCCTCGATGACGCCGAGGATGTCATCCTCGCGAAGCATGAGGAACTCTTCGCCTTCGATCTTGATCTCCGTACCCGCGTACTTGGAGAAGAGGACCCGATCGTCCGGCTTCACGTCGAGCGGCCGAACCGTTCCGTCCTCCAGGATCCTGCCGCTGCCGACGGCGATGACCTTGCCCTCCAGCGGCTTCTCCTTGGCGGAATCGGGGATGATGATGCCGCCCTTGGTCTTCTCCTCCTCCTCGACACGCTTGACGATCACGCGGTCATGGAGTGGCCGGATCTTCATGCGTTCCTCCTGAGTCAAATCCCACGGCGGTCGTTCGAGCAGGGGGAGTTGGCACTCCCGCCGGGCGAGTGCCAACCGCGGCGGTGGATATAACGCGCCTTTTCGAGCCGTCAAGAGCGCATCCGCCCGGTGGAACCCGTTCAGGAGGCAAAGTCCAAAAGACGAAAAAAGCCGCGGACTTGCCGCGGCTTGGCCAGGAGGAAGAGCTCGGAGGAGCGCCGGTCAGCGGTTGACCGGGCGCATCGTCAAATCCCGCTTCGGCGGGTCGTACTTTCCCCGCAGGGCGTCGTCGACGTCGCGATCGAAGTAGACGTTGCCCTCGGCGATCTCGCGCAGCGCGAGCACGGCGGGCTTGTTCTTGCCGGCGTCGATCAAGGGCTTCGCCCCGTCCATCAGCTGCTTGGTGCGCTTGCTGGCGAGGATCACCAGGGCGAAGCGGTTCGGGACCTTCCTCAGGCAATCTTCGACCGTGACTCGGGCCATGGAAACCTCCGCGCCCTCCCCATAAGGCAGTCGGGGCCGGGCGTCAACGAAATCCGGGGCGAGGGATCGGGGTCAGGAGTCCTTCGCCGCCTCCTCCTCCACGTCCGCAAGGGTCTTGGGCACGTTGAGCAGGTGTGAAGTGGTCACCTTGTAGATGCCGTCCTTGCCCTCGATGCGAACGTAGGTATTGCCGGCCACGTCGTCGCTGAGGTGGTAGGTGGCGATGGCGTTGCCCTCGGCGTCGTAGAGCTCCACGGTGCGGGCGGGGGCATCGAGGCCGTGCTCGGAGGCGGCGGACGCGGGCAGGGTCTCCAGGGCTTTGAGCCCGGAGAGGTTGGAAAGGCCCGCGTTGACCTTCCATCGCTTGGCCGGCGCTTCCTTGGGCTCCTGGATGGCCCAGCCGTCGTCGGTGCGAGCCAGGACGAAGCGCTCCTCGCCCGAGCGAACGACCATGCGTGCCACCTTCGTCGTCTCGAACGGGGCGATGCGGCGGTCGCGGAGGTCGTCGGGATCCTTGCGAAGCTCGTCGACGACGCTCTTTTGCACCTCGGCGAAAAAGCCTCCGTTGGCCTGGGCGTAGACCTTGTCGTCCACCTTCCAGACGTGGATCTGGCGCTGCTCGCCGTCGCGCACCCAGACCTTCACCTCCAGCTCGGGGGTGCCGAGCTGGACCGAGGTCTTCTCGGGGAAGGCGATCGCCTTGAGATCCACGATCTTGCGCAGCAGGTTGTCCACCTCCCGCTCGTCCGTGTTGTCCTGCTTGGGAGCGAGCATCTTCCACTTGCCCTCCTCGCGGGCGAGCTCGACGAGGTAGCGGTTCCCCTCGATGCGAACGCGCTCGAGCGCGTCGCGGGAGAGGATGGCCAGCCGCTTGTCGCGCAGGTCGAAGCTCGACTTCTCCAGGGAGGACTTGAGGAAGGAGCTGCCGGCGTAGACCTTCCGCGGTGCGTTGCTGACGAAGTAGGAGTTGTCGAAGGTGTTCTGGTTGCCCACCGCGACGTAGGCGGTCTCTCCGCTCTCGGTCTTGGCCTCCACGCGGACGGGCGGATCCTCGAGACCAAAGTTGGCGAGGTCGGTGTCTTCCAGGATCACCCGCGTTCGCTTGGCCTCGGAGAGATCGCGCAGGAGCCGATCCACCGCGGCCGCATCGGCGAGCGAGCCGACGGGGGCAACCACCCACCAGCTGCCGTCGCGCTTTTCCAGGACGGTGGTCTCGCCCTTGCCGCGGACGGTCAACGACGTGACCTTCTCGATGTCGAGGCCGAAGAGTTTCTCCTCGGCTTCCTTTGCGGCGAGCTCCTCCTGCTCCTTCTGGAAGACGCCGAAATAGGCGTAGGCGCCCAGAGCGGCCGCGAGGACGAGCGTCACCGCCAGCGTGACGAGCATCCGGGTCTTCTGCGACATGGCTACCTGGACCTACGCACCAGCCAAACCGAGAGGCCGACCGCGAGGACCAGCATCGGCATGGCCGCGATGGAGAAGAAGTTGAGGAACTTCGCGTCGGCGGCGGTCAACGTCAGCCGCGACGCCGCCCGCACCTTCGGACGGATGGTGATCCGCTCCTCCTGCGAGACGAGCCAGTTGAGGGAGTTGAGGAAGAGGTCGGCGTTGCCGGCCGCGTTGACGAAGCGGTTGTTGACGAAGTCGGCGTCGCCGATGGCGACGATCCGCGTCTTCGTCTCGCCCTCTCCCTTTTCCAGCGCGGCCAGCACGCCCAAGGAACCCCGGCGATCGGATTCCGGGGTGTACTGCGCCGCGCCGCTGCGCCAGTCGGTCTCGCCCCAGGCGGAAGGATTGGTCGTCGCCACGACGAGCGGGCGCGGATCGACGTCGCCCCGAGCGGTGATCGGGCGGACGGTGGGGAAGATGGTCTGGAAGGCGAATCCCTTGGTGATGGCGTGGTCGGCGTACTGCTGGACCACGGGGATGGCATCGCCGCCGCCGAAGAGCTTGGAGAGCGGGTCGACGATGATCGCGTCCTCGAAGAGGATCCCGTACTCGCTCAAGAGGTCGAGCAGGTTGGGATCGTCGAAGGTCGGTTCGAGCGCCACCAGCAGCCTTCCTCCATTGTGGAGGTAGCTCCGCAGGGCCTCGACCTCCTCGGGCATGAAGGGCCGCTGCGGTCCGAGGATCGCGAGCGCGCCGGCGTCCTCGGGGATGGACTCGGTGCTCAGGTGCAGGGTCTTGTGCTCGAGGCCCTCGTTCGCGAGCCGCTGGGCGATGGTGGCGTAGCCGCGCTCGCCGGATTCGGTGAGCGAGCCCTCTCCGTGGCCGGTCACGAAGTAGACGACCTTCGAGGTGGTATGCAGCAGCTTCTTGATGGCGTTGGTGAAGCCCTCCTCGGTGAGGTCGGGGGACTTGGCCTCGGCGCTACCCCGCATGAAGACGACCCGGGGGCCGTGCTGGGTGATGTTCTTTTCCTGGACGAGCTGCGGCTCCTTGTCCGGGTCCACGAATTGCACGACCAGGTGGGAGCTTTCGCGCTGGTAGCGGTTGAGGAGCTCCTTGACGCCCTCGTAGGCGGGGTCGTTCGGCCCGAAGAAGGCGAGGACGCGCACCTCGTCCTGCAGCGACTTCAAGACCTCGGTGGTCTCGGGGGCCAGGGTGAAGATCTTTTCGCGGGTGAAGTCCCACGAGACCTTCTGCTTGACCGCGATGTAGTTGACCGCGACCAAGGCGGCGCCGAGCAGAACGGTGATGATCGCCGACGCGGAGTAAAAGAGGGTGCCGCGGCCGGCGAAGGTGCGGCCCAGCGCGCCCTTGTTGGCGACGAAGTAGAAGACGATGAGGCCCAGGCCGACGATGCCCTGCCCGAGGCTCATGCCGCCGGCGCCCGGGACGAAGAGGAGCATCGAGGTGGCGGAGACGACCAGGGCGATTCCGAAGCCCAGAGCGATCCGCGAAAGCGTTCGCAGGTCCATCGTGCGTTCCCCCTTCCTCGATCAGGCCCACCGCCTCGACTCGACCGAGCGGTGGGTGAGAAAGAGTCCGAGGACGATGATGGAGAGGAAGTAGACGAAGTCCTCGAGGCTGACCATGCCGCGGGCGAAGGGTACCAGGTGGCTCACGGAGGAGAGGTAGACCATCACCTGCTGGGCCTTGCCCTCGAGGTCGCCGGCCTTCCAGCTCACCACCCACGTCAGGAGCAGGACGAAGAAGGTGATGAGAGCTGCCACCACCTGTGAGTCGGTCAGCGACGAGATGAAAAGGCCGATGGCGAGGAAGGCGGCGCCCATGAGGAAGAAGCCGAGCAGACCGGAGGAGACGGTCTGCCACTCCACCGCACTACCCGCGTCCGAGGTCCCGAAGATGGTCAGAAGCAAGGGGAAGACGGCCACGATCCCCACGATGACGAGGAGGATGGCCAGCCCCGCCAGGTACTTGCCGAGGACGATGTCGATGGAGCGGATGGGTGCGGTCATCAAGAGCTCCATCGTGTTCTGCTTCCGCTCCTCGGCGAGGAGCCGCATCGTCAAAAAGGGCACCACGAAGGCCAGCACCAGGCCCATGTTGACGATGAGCGGCGCGGCGACCATCTCGGTCAGGTTCATGCGCTCGAGGAATTGCGGCGCCTGAAATTGCATGAACTGCATGGTGCGCCGCTGAAACTCCGAGGTGAACGAGAGGAAGAACCACGCGCCGATGAAGGAGGTGGCGAAGAACGCCACGTAGGCGATCGGCGTGGTGAAGTAGAGGAGGATTTCCTTCTTGGCGATGGCGATGGAGCTGCGCATCTCTCCCTACCTCCCGATCAGGCGGCCTGCGACTGCTCCCCGGGCTCCGTCCGCACGTTCGAGGTGAGCTCCAGGAAGATCTCCTCGAGGCTCTTGCCGGGGTGCTTTTGCTGCAGCGACTCGAGGGTGTCGCGCGCCCGCAGTCGCCCGCGCGCGATCACCAGGACGCTGTCACAGGTGGCGACCACCTCCTGCATGATGTGGGTGGAGAGGATGATGGTGTGCTTGCCCTTGAAGCTGCGAATGAGGTCGCGGACCTCGAGGATCTGGGAGGGGTCGAGGCCGACGGTCGGCTCGTCGAGGATGAGGATGTCCGGCGAACCGATCAGCGCCTGGGCGATCCCCACCCGCTGCTTGTAACCCTTGGAGACGTTGGCGATGAGCCGGTCCATGACGTGGTCGACGTGGGCCGCCTGGGCCACCCGGTCGACCTCGTCCCTGATCTGCTTGCGGGGGACCCCCTTGAGGTCCGCCACGAAGCGCAGGTAGGCCCGGATGGTCATGTCCGGGTAGAGGGGCGGGTTTTCCGGCAGGTAGCCGACCCGCTTCTTGACCTCCAGGGGCTGTTCGAAGACGTCGAATCCCGCCACCTTGACGGTGCCGCTCGTCGCCGGCTGAAAGCCGGTCAGGATCCGCATGGTCGTGCTCTTTCCCGAGCCGTTGGGGCCGAGGAAGCCCAGCACTTCTCCCTTCGATACCTGGAAGGTCAGATCCTCGATGGCCGTGATGTCGCGGTAGCGTTTGGTCAGTCCCGAGACTTCGATCATCGCAGCCTCCTTGGGCGGAGATCGTCTGGCGCTCACCGGCCGGCTCTCCGGCCCGCGCGCCCCGCGAAACAGCCGGGGAATCGCTTCATTCCCCGGTGCATGACCGAATGTGCTGAACCGTAGCACCCGATCCGCGACTGTCAACGATGCAGCCGGCCCTTGTGCGCGCCGGGCCGGCGGCCGTAGAAAAGGGCGCCGATGGCCATCGTGGTACAGAAGTACGGGGGTTCCTCGGTCGCGGACGTCGAGAAGATCCGGCTGGTCGCCGAGCGGGTGGCCAGGACCCGCCAGGAGGGCAAGCAGGTGGTCGTGGTGGTATCGGCCATGGGCGATACCACCGACGAGCTCTTGGCGCTGGCCCGAAGCGTCTGCGAAAACCCCTCGCGCCGCGAGCTCGACATGCTCCTGACCGCGGGGGAGCGCATCTCGATGGCGCTCCTCTCCATGGCGCTCAACGCGCTCGGGGTGCCCGCGGTCAGCTTCACGGGCTCGCAGAGCGGGATCATCACCAACGAGGCGCATACCAACGCTCGGATCGTCGAGGTCCGACCCCAGCGCGTCTTCCAGGCGCTCGACGAGGGGAAGGTGGTGATCGTCGCCGGCTACCAGGGCGTCTCCCGCACGCGGGAGGTGACCACGCTGGGGCGGGGCGGCTCCGACGCCACCGCGGTGGCGCTGGCGGCGGCACTGGGGGCGGAGGCCTGCGAGATCTACAGCGACGTCGACGGCGTCTACTCCGCCGATCCGCGGGAGGTGCCGGGGGCCCTTCGCCTCGACGAGCTTTCCTACGAGGAGATGCATGCCCTGGCGGAGTCGGGCGCGCGGGTCCTCAACACCCAGGCGGTGGAATTCGCCCGGCGGGCGGGGGTGATCCTCCACGCCCGGCAGACCTTCGGGTCTGCGGCCGAGACGCGGATCGGGCCGGCGGATCCCTGGGACCGGCGGGTGGTCGGGGTGGCTTCGGAGGGATCGCTGATCGGGATCCGGATCGAGCGCGGCGCGCCGGGACTGGTGGCGCGCCTTCGCGAACTCGGGGTCCCCACCCAGGAACTCTGGGTGGAGGGCGAGGGCGGCGCCTCCTTCCTCCTCTCCAAGGAGCGGGTGGTGGACTGGCCCGCGGTGGTCGAGGACCTGCGAGGGCGGGGCGCCTCGGCGGAGGACGGCCTCGGCACCGTCTCGGTGGTGGGCACGGGGATGGACGAGGACGCCCGCATGCTCGAGCGCTTCCTCGAGATCGTCGGGGAGCAAAGGCCCCGGCGGGTGACCGCCTCCCGCCACCGCCTCAGTGCATGGATTCCCGAAGAGGCCCGGTCTCGACTGGCGGTCGAGCTTCATCGGGCCTTTCTCGAGGAAGCCGCAGCGTGAAGACCGAGCCCTGGCCCACCGCGCTCTCCACCTCGATCGTTCCGTCGTGGGCCTCGGCGATGCTTCGGGCGATGTAGAGGCCGAGACCGAGGCCTCCGTAGCCGCCGTCGTTCACCGCGCGCTCGAAGGGGTCGAAGATCCGCTGCAAGGCCTCCTCGGGGATGCCCATTCCCTGGTCCCGCACGCGGACGAGGATCTCGCCTTGCTCGGTGAGCACCTGGACGTGGATGGGCCGCGAGCGCCCGTACTTGAGGGCGTTGGAGAGCAGGTTGGTCACCACCTGCTCGATGCGGTGGCGGTCCCAGTAACCGAAGGCGCCGCGCGGGCAGTCGGCGGTCACGGTACAGCCGAGCCGTTCTGCCTCGGACTCGTAGCGGCCGACGATCTCCTCCACGAGCTCCGCCAGGTCGAAGCGCTCCGGATCGAGGAGCAGCCGGCCCGATTCGATGCGCGAGACGTCGAGCAGCTCGTGCACGAGGCGCGAGAGGCGCTGCAACTGCCGGTCGGCCACGTCGAGGGAGCGCGACAGCCGATCCTCCGTGATGGTCACGCCCTGGCGCCGAAGCCGGATCAGGCTCTGGACGTTGGCCTGTAGTGCCGTCAGCGGGGTGAGAAGCTCGTGGGAGGCGATGGAGAGGAATTCCTCCCGCGCCCGAACCGCCTGTTGCAGGTCGGAGAGCAACCGCGCGCGGTCGAGGGCCATGGCGATGCGCGAGCCGAAGTCGTGGATGATGCGCACCATGCGCGGGCCGTAGCGGCGCCCCTTCTTCATGCGCACCACCACCGCACCGATCGGGCGGCCTCGCGCGATCATGGGCACCGCCACGCACCAGCGCAGGATCTTGCGGATGAACTCCTTGTCGGTGCCGGGCGAGGTGACGAGGAGGGCGTGCTCGAGGGCGCTGTCGGGGATCCGTTTGCCATGCGTGCGGGCGATGTCGAGGAGGAAGTCGCGAAACCCCGGCATCTCGAGCGGATCGGCCAGGGCGCTGCGGAGCTGCGCCTCCACCTGCGGGTTGGCGTGGGCCACGTAGACCCGTACCCGGCTGTCGCCCTCCAGGAGGCAGATGCCGCAGCCGGTGCCGAGGATGGGGATGGCGCGGGCCGCGAGCCGGGGCAGGAGCGTGGCCGGATCCTCGTCCGAATGCCAGGCCAGCAGGCGGCTGGTCTCGGCGAGAAAATGCGTCTGCTTCCGGCTCTGGCGGTAGGACTCCAGCATCATCGCGCTGCGGCGCCGGTCGCGGTCCTCCCAGCGCGCCCACGCGAAGAAGACCACGCCCATGCCGGCGATGCCCAGAAGCAGCGCGGCCGGAGCGACGAACTCCCAGCCGAAGGGGAAGGGAAGGGTGCGAAGCTCGAGGGTCCACGTCTGGCCGCCGAATTCGTGCGGGACGCTTCCACGCGCCAGCATCGTCGAAAACGGAGGCTCGAAATTCGGATCGGAGAGGATGACCCGGTCTCCGGCCCGAATGCGCATGGCGAAGCTCCGGTCGTGCCGGAAGATCGGGGGGAGGAAGGCGTCGAGGCAGACGGGGCTGTAGATCAGGAGCGGTCGGCTCTCCACCGGAACCACCCGACGGACGACGAAGAGGAAGTCGCCCTTGCAGGGGCCCTCGGCGAGCGCGAGCGGGGGTGTGGCAATCGCGCCGGCCGTCCCCAGGGCGGCCTCGAGGATGGAACGGACGGCCGGCTCGGAGAGGAGGATCTCGTGAAGACTGGGGTCGGCTTTGGGGATCGAATCGACGAGGGGGAAGGAAGAGCCGGCTGGCTCGACGACGCCGAACCAGAGGACGCCCGGGAGCACGGAAACCGAGCGGGGAGGGCCGTCGCGATTGCGCAGCTCGCGCAACGCGGGCAGCGTACCGGCGCGGTACGAGACCGCGATCCACTGGGCGGCGCTGTCCCACGTCTCCATCGATCGCTCGAGCTGACCGCGGAGGCTCTCGGCATTCAGCGCCAGCTCCGTGCGATGCGCGTGGAGCGAGGAGACGACCAGGGCGAGGGCGGCGGCGACCCCGGCGCCGATCCCGCCGACCAGGGCGAGGGGCGCACGCGGCGGGACCTTCCGGGATCCGTGGACGGATTCCTCATCCAAACCGCGCAGCCTCCTATGAAGCAGCCTGGTCGGTCGCAGCATGGACGCGTCAGCGCATCATCTTTCTCAAGAGCAATCGGTGATCGTTGGCTTTCGGGGGGAGTTCGAGGAAGACGACCATCTCGTGAAGCCGAGAGAAGATCCGCGGCCCCACGCGAGAAAGCAGACTTTCACCCAGCGGTTCACCGGGGCGCTCTTCGAGCGGGTGGTTGGTCGCGAAAAGCGTGGGCTTTTCGTTGTTGTAGCGGCGGCCGATCAGCTCGTCGAGGACCTCCTCCTCGAAGACGCTCCCGCGCCCCTTGCCGAGCTCGTCGATGGCCAGGACGTCCACCTGCGCCAGCTCGTCGATCTTGTCGACAGTGGCCCGGGCGCGCGGGTCCGAGATGGCCGCCTTCAGATCGGCGAAGAGAAGGGAGATCTCGACGTAGCGGCAGCGGATGCCTCGCTCGAGGGTGAGCGTGGCGAGCGTGGCCGCCAATAGATGCGTCTTGCCCCGGCCCGGTCCGCCGATCAGCCCCAGGCCGAGACGCGATGGGGCGCGGCCGAGGGCAAAGGAGCGGAAGGCATCGCGAGCCTCGCGGATCGCGGGTGGATCGCCCTTTTCGACGTAGAAGTTCTCGAAGGTCTTGTTCCAGAAGCGCGCGGGAAGCTGGGCCGCGTTGTAGGCGGCCACCCGCCGGGCCAGGCTCTGGCACGTGCAGGGGACGGTGAACTCGTAGCCGTCGCGCACGCGCACGAGAAAGCCGCGCCCCTCGCACTCGGGGCAGTGTCGTTCGCAGTTGCAGAGCCAGGCCCGGGCGAAGGGGCCCTCGACGCCGAGTCGATAGCCCTTGCCGTTGCAGACGGCGCATGCGTGGGATGCGGGCGCCGGCGCGATCGCGGGAGGCTCCGCGCGGCGCGGCACCCGGGCGAGGACCTCGTCGAGGGCGTGAGCGAGGGCGCGAGGGGCCTGGTCTTCCGCCAGCGGGCGCACGGGATCCACCTCGGGGGAGAGTTTCGGCAGCGAGTCGGCGAGGCCAGCATAGTCCGGTGCGCAGGCCTCGGTCGAGGATTCTCGTGTGGGGATTCCGCCGCGCATCCGCCCCTGGAGGGTTCTCTCGATCTCCCGCTCCGCCAGCTCCAGGGGGAAGGGCCGCCGCCGGGCCGCGCGCCCCGAGGCTCTCCACGCGGCGTGGGCGCGCTCGAGCGCGTCGAGGGCGACGCCGAGCGGCACCCCTCGCTCCTCCCAGCGGCGGATGCGCTCCGCGTCGAGCGAGGGCAAGAGCAAGCCGGAGCCGCGGAGCTCGAGATAGCGCTGACCGACGCGGGACACGAAGGCGGAGCCCCCGTCCCCGGGGGTGGGGCGATGGTCCTCGGGTGGCATGGTCAACCGGAGAGAAGGAGGTCGAGGATCTCCTCGGCCGTCTGGAAGCGGTCGTCGGGGTCCTTACGGAGCAGCCGCTGGGCGATGTAGGCGATCTGTTCGTCGGCCTTCGGGTTGAGCTCCTCCAGCGGCAAGGGCTCGGAGTCGAGGATGCGTTGCCAGAACTCCGCCGGCGTGTCCGCGTCGTAGGGCGGCTGGCCGGTCATCAGCTCGTAGAGGATCACGCCCAGCGAGTAGAGGTCGGCGCGCCCGTCGATGGGCTCGCCCAGCGCCTGCTCGGGCGACATGTAGCGGTACGTCCCCACCACCTTTCCCGTCACCGTGATCCCGCTTTCCTCGGCCAGGTACTTGGCCAGGCCGAAGTCCATGATGCGCACCCGGCGATCGGCGTCGACCAGGATGTTGCTCGGCTTGAGATCCCGGTGCACCAGCCCGTGGCCGTGGATGTAGGCGAGGGCGTCGCAGATCTGCACCAGGGCGTCCTTGAGGCGACCGATCCGCTCGGGCCTGTTGATCTCCTCCAGCGTGAGTCTTCGCTCCGCCCCTCGCGCCTGCCCTTCGAATTCGGCGGAGGGGCCGGGGGTGTAGAGCTCCTCCGTATCCGGCTCGTCGAAGAGGGCGTCGAGATCGAAGCCGCCGCGTACGCCGCTGCGATGGTCGAGGCCGTCGCCGGGGAGCGAGAGGGAGAAGGAATCGGTCAGGGAGGGCGCCATCCAGTCGAGGGAGAGGTAGCTGCGCAAGTTCAACCCCTCCACCAGCTCCATCACGAGGTAGGGGCTTCCCTCGTGGATGCCGGTATCGAAGACGCGGACGACGTTGGGATGCTCGAGCTCCGAGAGCGCCTGGAACTCGCGGGCGAGCCGCGCCGCCTGCGTGGAGGAGAGGCTGCCCGGGTGCAGGAGCTTGAGCGCTACCTCCTCGTTGGTGCGATCGTCCTGCGCCCGGTAGACGACGCCGGCGCCGCCTCGGCCGAGCGTGCCTTCGATCCGGTAAGGCCCAATGACCGTGGGTGACACCGATCGATTGTATCCCCCGCATTCGAGGGGGTAAAGGCGAGCCGCCCGCTACCGCGGTCGGCGGGTGGCTGACCCTTGACCGGGCGGTAGGGGCTCGCTAGGAGGCGCAGACACCATGGTTTTCGAGCTCCGCTCACATCCAGGACGAAGGCTCTCGTGACGGCCCGGGCGGAAAGTCTCAAGGAAAGGGTGCTCCAGGGGCCCCGCCCGGCTCACGTCGGCATCATCATGGACGGCAATGGACGCTGGGCGGAGTCGAAGGGGCTTCCGCGCCTGGAGGGCCACCGCGAGGGCGCGGAAAGCGTGCGCGCGATCACCACGGCGGCGCGCGAGGTCGGCATCCAGGCGCTGACGCTCTACGCCTTTTCCACGCAGAACTGGGGTCGGCCGCGCGGGGAGGTCCTCGGCCTGATGGACCTTCTGCGCACCTTTCTTTTGCAGGAGAAGCGGACCCTCCTCGAGAACGACATCCGCCTCTGCGCCATCGGCGAGACCCATCGACTTCCGAGGCGCGTGCGCAAGGCCCTCGAGGAGGTCGAGGAGGCCTCGGCCGGCGGCCGCTCGATGACCCTCACGCTGGCGTTGAGCTACGGTGGCCAGGAGGAGATCGTCTGCGCCGCCCGCGAGCTCGCGAGACGGGCGAAGGAAGGGGAGCTGGATCCGGAAGCGATCGACGTCGCCACCTTCCAGGGCGCGTTGTGGTCGGGGTCGCTTCCCCCGCTCGACCTGTGCATCCGCACCTCGGGCGAGAACCGCGTCTCCAACTTTCTCCTTTGGCACATGGCCTACGCGGAGATCGTCGTGGCCAAGGAACTCTGGCCGGATTTTCGGGAGGAGGCCTTTTTCGCCGCGCTCCTCGAGTATCGCCAGCGGGAACGGCGCTTTGGGCTGACGAGCGCCCAGATTCGCGAGAGGTCGAGGTGATGGACTCGCAAAAGAAGAATCTCCTCGTCCGGATCGCCTCCGCGGCGGTTCTCCTGCCCGTGGTGGTCGTCCTCCTCTGGCTGGGCGGGACGCCCTTCACGATCCTCGTCGCCGCGGCCTCCGCGCTCGTGGCGCGCGAGATCTACGGAATCGCGGGTATCGATCCCATCCACCCCGCCGCGCTGGCGGGAATGGCGGGCGCCATCGTCCTGGTGATCGCCGGCGAGGACGTGACCGCGCGCTGGCCGGCGATCGTCTGCGTCCTCGCCTTCGCCCCGGTGGCGATCTTTGCTCTCTCCACGCTCGTGCCCCCCGGCGGCGACCTCCGCCGGGCCGCGCAGTCGGCCGCCTGGATCACGGCTTCCGTGCCCTACGCCGGCCTGCTCGCCTCGGTGGTGGCCCTGCGCGCGCACCCCGACGGGCTGGCCTGGACGATGCTCGCGCTGGCGATGACCTGGGGCAACGATACGGGCGCCTACTTCGTCGGCATTCGCTTCGGCCGACGCAAGCTCTACCCGAAGGTCTCTCCCCACAAGTCGTGGGAGGGCTTCTTCGGCGGGCTCGGTGCGTCGGTGTTGGCGGCGGCCATCTTCCGACTCTTTCTTCCGCTCGACTGGGCGGACGTGCTCGTGCTGGGCGGTGTTGCCGGCGTGCTCGGGCCGCTCGGAGATCTCTCCGAGTCGATGATCAAGCGCGCCTTCGACGTGAAGGACTCGGGCCAGCTCATCCCCGGACACGGCGGGATCTTCGACCGCCTGGATGCGCTGCTTTTCGTGGCGCCCTGGACCCTGGCTTACCAGGCCTTTTTCATCAGTTGAAGGGATCGCGATGGCTGCGCCGCGCAAGCTCTCCATCCTGGGATCGACCGGTTCCATCGGCCGAAGCGCGCTCGACGTGGTCTCCCGCTTCCCCGATCGCTTCGAGGTGGTGGCGCTCGCCGCGGGGCGGAACGTCGAGCTGCTCGAGCAGCAGATCCGCGCCTTCCGGCCAAAGGTGGTGGCGGTCGCCGCGCCGGAGACGGCCACGGAGCTGGCCGCTCGGCTGGGGGGCGGGGCGCCGGAGATCCTCGTGGGAACCGAGGGAGCCTGCGCGGTGGCCTCGCTTCCCGAGGTCGACTACGTGTTGGCCGCCATCGCCGGAAGCGCCGGCATGCGCCCCACCGCCGCCGCCGTCGTCGCAGGCAAGGTGGTGGGGCTGGCCAACAAGGAATCGGTGGTCCTGGCCGGCGAACACCTGATGGCCATGGCGCGCGCCTCTGGCACGCCCATCCTCCCCGTCGACAGCGAGCACTCGGCCATCTTCCAGTGCCTGCTCGGCCACCATCGCCAGGACGTGCGCCGGCTCGTCCTCACCGCCTCCGGCGGGCCCTTTCGCGAGTGGAGCCTGGAACGGATGCGCCAGGCGACGCCGGCCGAGGCGCTGCGGCATCCGAACTGGGCGATGGGCGCCAAGATCACCATCGATTCGGCCACGCTGATGAACAAGGGCCTGGAGGTGATCGAGGCGCGCTGGCTCTTCGATCTGCCCCCGGAACGGATCTCGGTCCTCGTGCATCCGGAATCGGTGGTGCACTCGATGGTCGAGTACGTGGACGGGTCGGTGGTGGCCCAGCTCGGCACGCCGGACATGCGCGGGCCGATCGCCTTCGCCATGACCTGGCCCGGGCCGCGGCTGCCGCTCGACCTGGCGCCTCTGGATCTGCCACGGCTGGGCGAGCTCCGCTTCGAGGAGCCCGACTTCGAGCGCTTTCCCGCGCTCTCACTGGCCTACGAGGCGCTGCGCATCGGCGGCACGGCGCCGGCGGTGGTCAGCGGTGCGGACGAGGCGGCGGTGGAGGCGTTTCTGCAGGGACGGGCCGCCTTCACCGACATCCCGGCGGCGGTGGCTCACGCACTGGAGCGGCACACGGCTCGGAAGGTCGCTTCGGTCGAGGATGCCATCGAGGCGTCCGAGGAAGGAAAGAGACTCGCGGCCAACTATCTGGCGGCGAGGGCGCGTGCGGGTTAAGGTCGGAAAGTCATGAGTTCGAGCCACATCCTGCCGGTGGTGATCCTTCTCGGGGGGCTGATCTTCGTCCACGAGCTGGGTCACTTCCTGGTGGCCAAGGCGTTCCGGGTCAAGGTCCTGACCTTCTCCCTCGGCTTTGGGCCCCGCATCCTTGGCTTCCGCCTCGGCGAGACCGACTACCGGCTTTCGCTTCTGCCCCTCGGGGGCTACGTGAAGATGGCGGGGGAGGACCCGAACAACCCCCTTCCCGAGGAGGACCGTGGCAGGGGCTTTCTGGAGCAGCCCGCCTGGAAGCGCATGCTCATCTCCCTCGCGGGGCCTGCCTTCAACCTGATCTTTCCGATCCTGGTCTACTTCGCCGTCTTCAGCGCCCAGACGGAGGCCATCGCCCCGGTGGTCGGCCAGGTGGTACCGGGAATGCCCGCGGCGGAGGCGGGGCTTCTGCCTGGCGACCGCATCGTCGAGATCGAGGGCGAGCGCATCTACGCCTTTCAGGATCTGCGCCGGCACATCGATCCCAACCCGGGAAGGTCGCTGCGCGTGGTGGTGGAGCGCGACGGCGAGCGCCTCGACATGCGCATCACCCCCACGACAGTGGAGGAAAGCGATCCGATCGAGACGCTCAAGGTGGGCAAGATCGGCATCATCCCCAACCCCGCCGCGCCGGTGGTCGGCATCACCGGCCCCGGGACGGCCGCGTACGAGGCGGGACTGCGCCCCCTGGACCGCATCGCGAAGGTGGCCGGCCAGGAGGTTCGTTCGCTGGAAGATGCCCTGGTGCGGCTCGAGGAACAGCACGCCCGGGGCGAGCCCTTCGAGGTGCTGGCCCTGCGGCGCGAGGGCCTCGCGGCCGGCCCTCTGGATCTGGGGATCCCCCGCGCGGTGAAGGTTCGAATCCTCCCGGTCGATCCCGAGACGGGCGAGCGGCGGGAGCTGGGGGTCGAATCCGGCGAGCTCTACGTCTCGCGCGTCGTCGCCGGCTCGGCCGCGGCGCAGGCGGGGATCGCGCGCGGGACGCGCCTGGTGGCCCTCGACGGTGAGCCGCTTCGCTCCTGGCAGGACGTGGAGAACGCCCGCCGCAGGAAGGGAGGGGAGCCCTTCGCGCTGACCGTGCGCGTGGACGGCGAGGAGCGCACCCTCACCTTGGCGCAGGCGGCGAAGACCCAGATGGACGAGGTCACGGGGCGACCCGTCACCGTCTACACCCTCGGCGCCTACGGGGGGCTTCCCGTGCTGGCCGCGCCGGTGGAGCCCGTTCCCTTCCGGCCGCTTCTCGCCGCCGAGATGGCGCTGAGCTCCACCTGGGAGGTCACCCGCAAGATCGCCATCGGCATCGGCAAGCTGCTGACGGGCCAGATCGCCTTCTCCAACGTGGGTGGGCCGATCCAGATCTACGACGTGGCCACCAAGGCCGCGCAGCAGGGGTGGGAGTACTTCCTGCACACGATGGCGCTGATCTCCATCAACCTGGGCCTGCTGAACCTGCTGCCCGTACCGGTCCTCGACGGCGGCCACATCCTGCAGTCGGGGATCGAGATGGTGCGGCGAAGACCGCTTTCGATGCGGACCCGCGAGCTGGCGAACATGGTGGGGCTGGCCATGCTGCTCGCTCTGATGATCTTCGCCATGCGCAACGACGTGATCCGCTACTTCTTCTCGGGCTGAAGCCTTGGCCGGCCGCATTCTCTTGGCGATGGAGGGCTCGACCCCCGTCCTCTCCATCGCGCTCGTGCGCGAGGACGGGGAGGTGCTGGCGAGCCTGGAGTACGACCACGGCGACCAAGGCGAGAGCCATTCCCGCCTCCTTCCCGGAGTCCTCGACGCGCTCTTCGCCCGCGCGGAGCTCGGCCCCGACGAGCTGTCGGGCGTGGCCGTGGGAATCGGCCCCGGCGCCTTCACCGGGCTGCGGGTGATCCTGGCCACCGCCAAGGGGATCGCCTACGCGCGGCGGCTACCGCTGGTGGGCGTTTCCACCCTGGAAGCGTTGGCTCTGGCCGCGCCCGCGCCGGAGGGCGCCACCGTCGTTCCCGTCCTCGACGCACGAAAAAAGGAGATCTACGCCGCGGTCTACCGCCGCGAGGGGGAGGGGCTGGTTTGCCTCTCGCCGCGCGCGGCCATGCCGCCCGAGCGCCTGGCGGAGATGCTCGCCGCCTTCTCGGGGCCGCTGGTGCTTCTCGGGCAGGGCTACCGCGTCTACCGGGAGATTCTCGACCGGGCCACGGAAGGCAGGCGGCTCGACCTCGGGGAGCTTCCGCGCGCGCCTCGCGCCCAGGAGGTGGCACGGCTCGCCTTCCGCGAGCCGCTCGTCTACGACCGCGAGGCGCTCTTCGGCCTCGAGCCCGATTACGTGCGAAAAAGCGACGCCGAACTGGGTTGGAAGCGGCCGGAGCGTCCTATGACTGGGCCGAATTGACTTCGGCTTTCGTCCGGAGGGACGATCGCTCTCGCAGGGAAAGGCCAGCCCGGTCCGGCCCTGCCAGAGGGGTCGTCAAAGGACCCGTCCGGGCCGAGGCGGAGGTTCCGATGGTTCGTACGCCCCGACCGGAGAAGCTGAGCGCGAAGATCGAGGCCCTGAGGCGCCGCCACGCCGAATACGAGGAACAGCTTCGCGCTTTCGCCAAGCGGAACTTCCTGACGGAGGAGGAACAGGCGGAGGTGCGGCGGCTCAAGCGCCTCAAGCTCTACGCCAAGGACGAGATCGAGCGGTACCTGCGCATCGGCAACGCGTGATCGCCGCCGGGCTTTACGGCTGCGGCCCGCGCTGCTAAACGGCCCTTCTCTCCGGAGGTTCGCCGGATGGGGCAGCGCATGCTCGACGTGGCGGTGGTGGGCGCGGAGACGCTCGCCGGCCGCGACCTCATCGAAACCCTTCTCGAAGAATCCTTCCCGATGGAGCGCCCGGCCCTCTTCACCATCGGTGAAGAGGTGGAGTCGGCTACGCTGGACGACGAGGAGGTCGACATCGTGCCGCTCGAGCCAGGTGCGCTGGCCAGTCGGGACCTCGTCTTCCTCCTGCCCGGCGCGCGTCCCGACCACCGCATCCTTGAGGAGGCCACGCGGGGCGGCGGTGTCGTCCTCGATGCGGCCGGGATCCTGCCGGACGCGCCCTTGATCTTCCCGGGCCTGAACGACGAGGACCTGGACGAGCACGAGGATGCCCTCGCGCTCTCTTTGCCCACTCCGCTGGCATCCCTTCTCGCCGCGGTGCTCGTCCCGCTCGACGCGCGAGCGCGGGTGAAGTCGGTGGACGTGGTGGCGCTGCGGGCGGCGGCGGGAGCGGGCAACCCCGGCCTGGACGAGCTCTCGCAGCAGACCATCGACCTTCTCTCCGGGCGCGACCCCGAGCGGAACGTCTTTTCCCAGCGCCTCGCCTTCAATCTCGTGCCGATGATCGGGGTCTTCGAGGGCGGCGCCACCGACGCGGAAAAACTCGCTCTCGATCAGCTCGGTCGCCTCCTCGGCCGGCGGCCCGAGGCACACCTCGTCAGCGCCTGGGCGCCGCTCTTTCACGGCGCCACCGTCTTCTTCACGGTGCGGACCGAAAAGCCCCTCGACCGCGAGGCGGCGCGGGCAGTCTTTCGGGAAGCGGAGGGCCTGGCAGTCCTGGACGATCCGGAGCAGGGCATCTTTCCCATGCCCATGCTGGCGGTGGGCGACGACCGTGTCCACGTTGGCCGTTTCGTCGGGAGCGGCGACGTCCTGCGTCTGGTGGCGACGGCCGACGAACTCCGCTTCGGCGTGGCCTCGCCTCTGGTCGCGCTCGCCCGGGAGCTTCTGAACCGAGGGCGGCTATCGCGCTGACAGATTGGCAATCCGGTGGCCCGCGGTCGTGCCATCCTGTCAATGGAGAGGCCGAAGAAGGTGATTTTCGCGTACCCGGCTGGCTTTTTCGTCGGTCCGGAACTTGCTAGGCTCCGCGCTCGTATGCGTCTTTCTTCGATCGCTTTCGCGCTCTGCGCCCTCGTCTGGACGGCCCCGGCGCTCGGTCAGCGCCAGGTCGACGCGCTCTCGGTCAGCATCGAGCCGACTCGGCTTGGCAGCCGAGATTGCGGTCGGGTCTATACCCTGACGATCCAGGCCAGGATCCTGGGTCAGCCGGCGACCGGCGCTACCGACGGCTGGGACATCACCGTCGCCCGGGGCAACACCCGCTGCGAGGATGGCGAGCCGCTCGACGCCGAGCCGTCGGAGGACATGACCAACCGCGGGACCTACCGCGTCGGCCTGAGGGGCTCGGAGATCTTCGAGGCGGCGACGAGCCAGACCTGCCCGACGGAGGACGTCTCGCAGGAGGTCAAGGTCTGCGCGGTCTGGACGAACGACGACGACAGCCGCGTCTCCGCCAGCGCGAAGGTTCAGATCGACACCACCGTCCCCGACCGGCCGCGGATCACTTCGATCCAGCCGGGGGACCGGGCGCTGCACGTCTCGTTCGAGCCGGCCGGCGACAGCGAAGTGGGATCCTGGCACGTCTGCTTCCGCCTCGTCGGTCCTGCCGACGAGGAGGAGATCGACGAGCTCCGTTCGTACCAGCAGGGCGAGGGCGGCACCGCCGGATTCGGTGGCACTGGCGGATTGGGTGGCATCGGAGGATTCGGTGGCACCGGAGGATTTGGCGGCACCGGAGGATTTGGCGGCACCGGAGGATTCGGCGGAGAAGGCGGCAGCGGCGGATTGGGCGGTGAGGCCGGCAGCGGCGGATCCGGCGGAGTGACCGGCGTCGGCGGTGCCGGTGGCGAGGCCGGAGCCGGCGGCGGAGGAGGCGGCGGGAACGGAAGCGACGACGAATTCGTCCCCGACCGCTGCCACCGCGACATCGCCGGGGCCAAGCGGAACTACCGGCTCGACGGCCTGCAGAACGGCATGGTCTACGAGGTCGCGGTGCGCGCGGTGAGCACCAACGGCAACCTCTCGCCTTTTTCCGCGCGGCGGACCGGCATTCCCACGCCGACGGACGGTTTCCTGGATCGGTACCGGCAGGCCGGTGGCGACGAGGAGGGTGGCTGCAGTACCGCCTCCGGCGTCGGGCCCTGGCCCTGGATCGGCACCTTGCTTCTCGCCCTCTTCTGGCGAAGGGGGCGGTAGGACCCATGTACGCGCGCAAGCTCTCTCTCTGGGTGGCCCTGGCGGCGCTCGGCCTCGCGCCGGCGGCGCATGCGGCCGAGGACCTGGCGCAGGAATCGCCCCGCAAGTGGGTGCTCGACCTGCAGTTCGGCAGCTACTTCCCGTCGATCGACGAGGGGGTGCAGGGTAGCCCCTTCGCCGACTTCTTCGGCGGCAACAGCCTGATCACGCAACTCTCGCTGCAGCGACTCGTCTACCAGGGGATCGGCACCCTGGGGATCGGCCTGCAGGCGGGCTATAGCGAGTTCTTCGGGCGGACCTTCGTCCAGGGGACCGACGAGCGCTCGGGCGACCCCAGCTATTTCCGCGTCGTGCCCATCCAGCTCTTCGTGGCCTACCGCTTCGACTACGCGGCACTCCACTGGGACATCCCCTTCGTCCTGCACGGCCGGGCGGGGATCGGCGAGTGGATCTGGTGGGAGAGCGGTCCGGGAACGGGCGACGACAGCGGCGCCAAGCTCGGATTCGGCCTTTCCGCCGGACTGGCCTTCCACCTCGACTGGCTCGACCCGAAGCTGGCGCGGGAATTCGACCGCAACTTCGGGGTCAACAACACCTACATCTTTGTCGAGTACACCTGGTGGAACGCCAAGTTCCGTGGGAACTTCTTCCGCCACGGCTTCGAGGCCCACGGCCTCGATCTCTCCGACGAGTTCGTCTCGGGCGGGGTCGCCTTCGAGTTCTGATTCTGAAGCAGAGGCGGGCTCACCGCGTTAACAGGGGTGGAGGGAGGTAGCCATGGCCATCGGCCCTGATCTTTTCGAGGAGATCGAGCAGCTGAAGAAGGAGCGGAAGGCGGTGATCCTGGCCCACTACTACCAGGACCCCGACATCCAGGACGTGGCCGATTTCATCGGCGACTCCCTCCAGCTCGCCCAGGCCGCCCAGAACACCGATGCGGAGGTGATCTGCTTCGCCGGCGTCCACTTCATGGCGGAGACGGCCAAGATCCTGAACCCCGACAAGAAGGTGGTCGTCCCCGACCTTCAGGCGAGCTGCTCGCTGGCGGAATCCTGCCCGCCGGAGGCCTTCGCCGCCTTCAAGGCGCGCCATCCCGACGCGGTGGTGGTCAGCTACATCAACACCACGGCGGCCATCAAGGCGCTCTCCGACGTGATCGTCACCTCGTCGAACGCCGAGCGCGTGGTCGCGAGCTTTCCCCCCGAGCAGAAGATCATCTTCGCGCCCGACCGCAACCTCGGCGCCTACCTCAACCAGAAGCTCGGCCGGAACATGATCCTCTGGGACGGTAGCTGCATCGTCCACGAGCTGTTCTCCGAGCGAAAGCTCGTCCAGCTCAAGGTGCGTTACCCGGACGCGGAGGTGCTCGCTCACCCGGAGTGCGAGGAGGCGGTGCTTCGGCACGCGGACTACATCGGCTCGACCTCGGCGCTTCTCAAGCGGGTGAAGGAGGGCGGCGCCCAGCGCTTCATCGTCGCCACCGAGCCCGGAATCTTCCACCAGATGCGCAAGGCGGCGCCGGAAAAGGAGCTCATCGAGGCGCCGAGCAACGCGAGCTGCACCACCACCGGGGCCTGCAACGAGTGTCCCCACATGAAGCGCAACACGCTGGAGAAGGTGCGCGACTGCTTGCGCGAGCTCTCCCCCGAGGTGGACGTTCCCGAGCCGCTGCGCAGCCAGGCGCTTCGGCCGGTGCTGCGCATGTTCGAGCTTTCCAGGGCCGCCTGAGTGCCATGGAGCCCTGCCTGCGGGTCCTCGGCATCGATCCCGGTTCGCGCCACACCGGATGGGGAGTGGTCGAGCGGCGGGGCAATTCGCTGGTCCTGGTCGAATGCGGGACCATCTCGCCGCGCGAGTCGGCGCCCCTGGCGCAGCGCCTGGCCGAGATCGCCGCGGGCGTGCGCGCGGTCTGCGAGCGAGCGCGACCGCATGCCGTATCCGTGGAGCGCGTCTTCTCCTCGGTGAACGCCCAGACCGCCCTCGTCCTGGGGCAGGCCCGCGGCGCCGCTTTCGCGGCCACCGGCGGTGAGCTTCCCGTGCACGAGTACGCGCCCTCCGAGATCAAGCGCGCGGTGACGGGCAACGGCCGCGCCGCCAAGGAGCAGGTCAGCCGCATGGTGGCGCTCTTGCTCGGCGTGAACGAGCCCGGAGACGAGCACGCCTGCGACGCGCTGGCGGCCGCCATCTGCCACATCCACCGCGCCCGCTTCCTCGAGGTGGCCCCGTGATCGCGCGGCTGCACGGCACGGTGGTGGAGCGTCGCTCCCAGGGCCTGGTGCTCGACGTGGGTGGTGTCGGTTACCTGGTCCTGTGCACCGATGCCACCGCCGCGCGCCATCCCGTGGGCTCGCAGGCGACCCTGCGCATCCATACCTCCGTTCGCGAGGATGCCATCGAGCTCTACGGCTTTGCCAGCGAGCTGGAGGAGGTGCTCTTTCACGAGCTGCTGCGTGTGCAGGGCATCGGCCCGCGCATGGCCCTCGGCATCCTCGCCGGCGGCGAGCCCCGCGACATCGCCGCCGCCATCGTCGCCGGCGATCTGGCGCGCCTGCGCAAGCTTCCCGGCGTGGGCAAGAAGACCGCGGAGCGGCTGGTGGTGGACCTGCGCGAAAGACTCGCGCTTTTCGTCGGCCCCGCGCACGAGAAGGCGGCACCCGTTTCGTCCCCGCCTCGCGCCGGCGACGAGCTTCTGCTGGCCCTGGAGGCCCTCGGCTACCGGGCGGCCGAGGCGGAGTGGCGCGCCGCCTTCGCCCGCAAGCGGCTCGGCGAATCCGCCTCCGTGGAGGAGCTGGTCAAGGAGGCGCTGCGGGCGCGCTGATCGGTGCCCGCATGTGCTAGGGTGCGCAGCATGAGGCGCGCCAACCCCGACCTCGATCCCGCAGCCTCGCTGCTCGACCTCGCCGACGAGGGGTCGCTTCGGCCCCGCAGTTTCGCCGAGTACGTCGGCCAGCGGCGCGTGGTCGAAAAGCTCGAGATCTACGTGGCCGCGGCGCGCCGGCGGGGCGAGGCACTCGACCACTGCCTCTTTTCCGGACCGCCCGGCCTGGGCAAGACCTCCCTCGCGCACGTGATCGCCGCCGAGCTCGGAACCGAGCTGCACTACACCAACGGGCCCGCGCTTCAGCGGAAGGGCGACCTCGCCGGCATCCTCACCAATCTCAAGCCCGGCGACGTCCTCTTCATCGACGAGATCCACCGGCTCACGCCGGCGGTGGAGGAGAGCCTCTACCCGGCGATGGAGGACTTTCGCTTCGACATCGTCATCGATTCCGGGCCGGCGGCACGTGCCCTGCGCATCGATCTTCCGCGCTTCACCCTTATCGGCGCCACCACCCGCACCGGTCTTCTGGCGAGCCCGCTGCGCGATCGTTTCCCCATCGTCGAGCGACTCGATTTCTACCCGGTGGAGGAGCTGCAGCAGATCGTGAAGCGCGCCGCGCGCATCCTGCGCATCGAGGTCGACGAGGAGGGCGCCGCGGAGATCGCGCGCCGCTCCCGCGGTACGCCACGCATCGCCAATCGCCTGCTGCGTCGCGTGCGCGACTTCGTGCAGGAGGAGGGCGGACGCATCATCGACCGCGAGGGCGCCGCCCGCTCCCTGGCTCGGCTCGAGGTCGACGAGGCCGGCTTCGACGCCATGGACCGTCGGCTGCTGCTCACCATCATCGACCGCTTCGACGGCGGTCCCGTGGGCCTGGAGACCCTCGCCGCCAGCATCGGCGAGGAAAAGGACACCATCGAGGAGGTCTACGAGCCCTTCCTTCTGCAGGAGGGCTACCTCGTCCGCACTCCCCGCGGCCGCATCGCCACCCCCAAGGCCTATCGCCACCTCGGCCGGGCGAAATCCGGCTCGCTTCTCTGAATCTCTTCGGGGGATCGATTCCCGGCTCGGATATCCTGCTCGAAGCGACGAGCGAGGGCTTTCTTCTATCGGATTCAGGGGGGAATCGCCGGGTCGTGGGCGACTGCCTGGTCGTAGGCTGAGACCTCCGCTCGCTCGCCGGCGGGATCCCGTCCTTCTTCCATGCGGATCGGAGACGGGGTGCGTGCTGGCGCCGCCGAGAGGCTCCTCGTTCGCCTCCGGTTGATCGGTGAAGTCGACTCGCTTGCTCGGTTGCGCGCTTGCTGCAACCGGCTCCGGGTTCAGTCGTCGTGCCGATCGTGTTGTATTTCTAACAATGATTGAAATGTCTTTCAATGGTTTCTGCGCCGTGATATGAGTCGCATGGTAAAGCGGAGGGTGTCATGCGATCGATCTATCGACGGACGTTGCTGGGGGGTGCATTCGTCGTCCTGTGCATGGCGGCGAATGCAAGTGCCGAGGAACTCGTTTCGCTGGGCCTCGTGGAAATCGACATGTCAGAACCGGGGGTTCTCGTCATCGATGCAAGCGATCACAAGGCGATCCTTCCCCTCTACGATGGCGTCCGAGAGTTCGAATCGGTGGAGGCCTATCATGACTTCCTTCGTGCCGCCATCAACGCGCAGGATGGATTGTCTTCGACCATCGTCATCCTCGGGCAGGCCTTCAGCTACGATGTCGACCTGCAGAACTTCATCCCCGTGTCGGATCCGCTCGCAACTCTCGTCGGCGGTCGATGGGGAGTCGTGAGGGTAGCGGGCGTCGACTACTGCATCGATCCGGATCGGTGTGGTGACAATCTCGTGAACATGTTTTCGCTGGGGCCCGTCGACATGGAGCTCGTGGGGACCTTCCTTGGTTCCGACACCGGGGGAGATCTCGCGGATGCGAGTCTCGCTGCGATCGAACTGCAAGGGGGATTCGTCGAGCCCTTTCTCGTCGAGGCGAAGATCGTGCACCGAGAATCGGTGTCGGTGGGGTATGGTCCCGGGGATCGATTGCACATCGTCGATACCGATTTTCGGGTAAGGCAGATCTCGGGAGGATACAAGGTTCTCGTTCCGGTGCAAGTCGTCACTGGGTTTCGAGATTGCGGGACCCATCTCGTGGGTGATTTTCTTCAACCGTTCGGAGGGTGCTACCTCGTTCCTCAGGCCACGGTGCAAACATTTGCTCGGGGGCAAAACCACCTGTCCGCCCACTTGAACGACTTCGTCTACTGGTCGAAAAACTGGGTTTGTACGGACTTCATCTACCCGTATCGACGATCGAAGAGCCTGCCAAATACGGAGATGGTGAACGTGCGATGGGTGCGCGATTATTTCGAGTGGGAGATTTTCTACGCGCCCCAGACGGAGGCGGCGTTTCGCCCCCATGAGATCAGGGCCTATTTTGCCGGGTGGGATGTCGCGAATCCGTCGATCCTGCTTCGTCCCAAGCAGGAAGGCTATGTGAAGTTCAGGATTCCCGGCAGACCCCCGCGGGGGTGCTGAGGTACGGGAGAGCGGTCCTGGCATCCCGGGCGAACGTCAGTCCAGTCGAACCAGGACCTTCGCCCAGGGGGATTCGACGGCAAAATCCGCTGGTCCGATGCCACGGGCCTGCTCCCTCCTCGGGCCTCGGCCCCGGACCTCCTCGCGACGGCAATGCTCGGTCGAGGAGGTTTGGAATCTTTCGGGCGGCGCCTCGTCGAAGTGGCGGACCGCGCAACGAAACGGTGCGGTCCGCTCATCGATCGAGGTGGACGATGTTGCAACACGAGGTGATCGTTCGAAAGGGGTGGTCCTGGGGCCTCCTGCCGCTCTTGGCGGCGGCGCTCGTGGCGTGCGGATCGGAGGAGGACGACGGCGCTGGCGGAAAGGAGGAGCCTCTCGGTCCGGCTCGCGTGGTCTTCGCGGTCGAAAACCTCGACCTCCTGGGGCCGGTGACGGTGCAGGCCCTCGGAAGGACCTGGGTCTTCGCGCCAACGGAGGGCGGGGAAGCGGCCGTCACGGAATGCGGCGAAGACGCCGTGGAGGTGGAGGCCGAGGAGATCGCGGTGACGGCGACGAGCCAGGCGGGATTCGAATGGGAGTTCACTCGGTCGCTGCGGCGCGGCGAATGCAACGTGGTCCCCGTCTCCCTGGAAAATCCGACTACGGCGATCCTCGCATACACCTTCGTTCACCTCTGGGATTTGGGGCAGGAAGTACGTCTCGACGGCGAAAAGGTCGGTGAGGTGGAAGACATCGTCGAGGACCAGGACCTCTGGTGGTTGGAGCGGGTCTTCGAGGCGGAGTGCTGCCGGCAGGTCGCACGGCGCCTCCTGCTCGAGCTCGGTAGCGCCGGCAAGGCAGTCCTCGTGGTGGTGCCGCCAGGCACCTACGAGATCGAGCGGCCGGGTCCGGGCGGAGACGTCGTGACGGAATCCGTCGAGCTCCTCCCGGGCCACGTCGGCTACCTGGTGGTCGATACCTTTTGAAAAGACGGCCTCCTGGGGCGGCGCATTCGATGCTCGGTAGAGGCCGACCGGTCGGAAGGGAATGGGCGGCTCCCGCTCGCTCGAGAACCGCCGTCAGCGACGCCCGGGGCCGTAGCGGGAGGCGAGTCTGCCATCGCCTCCTGCGCCAGGACCGGGCCTCGGTCGACGCGGTCAGAAATAGTCGAGGTAGCGGGTGCGGCGCCGGATGCGTCGGATGTCCGTGGGGAGGAAGAAGCGGAGGAAGACCATGCCGGTGAAGGCCCCGCCGACGTGGGCCCAGAAGGCGACGCCGCCGCGGGCGGGATCGCTGAGGAGGCCGCCGAGGATCTGAAGGACGAGCCAGAGCAAGATGAAGAGAGCGGCGGGGAGCCAGGCCAGGCGGATGAAGAAGAAGATGGGCACGACGACGAGGACGCGGGCGAAGGGGAAGAGGAGGAGATAGGCGCCCAGCATCCCCGAGATGGCGCCGGAGGCGCCGACCATGGGGATGGTGGAGGTGGGGGCGGCGATGACCTGGGCGGCGACGGCTCCGATACCGCAGAGCAGGTAGAAGACGGCGAAGCGCGCGCGTCCCATCACATCCTCGACGTTGTTGGCGAAAATCCATAGGTACAGCAGGTTCGAGGCCACGTGCAGGAAGGAGCCGTGTGCGAACATGCTGGTGAAGACCGAGACGAGCGCGGAGAGGAGGGTGTCTCGGCGCCAGAACTCTGCCGGCACCAGGCCGAGTCGAAGGACCGAGGCCTCGAAGGAGGGAGCGCCTCCGATCTGCCAGGTGAAGACGGCCACGTTGGCCGCCACGAGGAGATAGGTGACGATGGGCGTCCGGCGAGTCGGGATGTCGTCTTTGATCGGGATCATGAAAGAGGTTGCCGCAAAGTCGGGTCTCGGCTAACGTGCGCGCGCAGCCAGGAGCCCTTCTAGCACACGGCTTCGGCTGTCATGACCGAAATGTCACGGTTGGACTCCCGCAGCAGGGACTTGCGGGTGTCGACGGGCCGAAGCGGAGCGGCGGATCTCATGCGCGAGATGGCAGATTCCGAGCGGTCGAGCGGGATTCGCCGCGTCTGCATCGAGGTGCTGGCGGGTTGGCGTAAGAGTTGCAGAGCCGCCCGCTCCACGGCCGCGCCGGGGAAGGTCCCTCGGCCGCCTTCCGCTTGGAGATGGATTCGATGAACCAGCTTTGCCAGCGCACCCTCCGCCAGAAGGTGAGCTGCACCGGAATCGGGCTGCATTCCGGCGCGAGGATCACCCTGACGCTCAACCCGGCGCCCGCGAATACCGGCATCCGCTTCGTCCGCACGGATCTTTCGCCGGAGGTCGAGATCCCCGCGCTCGCCGACTACGTGGTGGACACGCGGCTGGCGACGACCATCGGCAAGGACGGGGCGCGGATCGGGACCATCGAGCACCTGATGGCGGCTCTCTTCGGCCTGGGCATCGACAACTGCCGGGTGGAGCTCGACGGGCCCGAGGTGCCGATCATGGACGGGTCGGCGGCGCCCTTCGTCTACCTGATCCAGGAGGCGGGCATCGAGCTGCAGCGAGAGATGAAGCGGTTCCTCGTCATCCGCAATCCCGTCGAGGTGGCCGACGGCGACAAGACGGCCAAGTTTCTCCCGGCGCCGCAGCTCTCCATCTCCTTCACCATCGACTTCGATCACCCGCTCATCTCCAAGCAGACCTTCCGGATGGACTTTTCCGACCGCTTTTTCCACCGGGAGATCGCCCGCGCCCGCACCTTCGGCTTCTACGAGGAAGTGGAGATGCTCAAGCGCATGGGCCTGGCGCGGGGCGGGTCGCTGGACAACGCCATCGTCGTCGACGACTTCAGCATCCTCAACCCCGACGGCCTGCGCTACCCCGACGAGTTCGTGCGGCACAAGATCCTCGACTCGATGGGGGATATCTCGCTGCTCGGGATGCCGGTGATCGGGCACCTGGTGGCGTACAAGTCGGGGCACGCGCTCAACCACAAGCTGGTGACGCAGGTGCTCTCCGACGCCTCCTGCTACGAGATCGTCGAGGCCGAGGAGCGGACCGAGCTGGAGCGCCTCGACATCCGTCTTCCTGCCTGGGCCACGGCGGAAAAGGTCGCCTGACGGAGGGCGCTGGCCGCCGGGATCTCGCCTTCGGGAACCGGAAGATGCGGCCGCCACAGGCGGTAGGCGGAGCCGTTTCCACTGCCGAGCGCGAGCGGCTGCAGACGGGAAGCGGTCTGGCGGCGAGCGCAGGGGAGGGCGCTCGCCGCATCCCGCTGTCCGGCGTCCGTGCTCAGGGGATTCCGACCGCGTCGCGGCACCGCTCGAGCGTTTCGCGGGCGAGCTTTCGTGCCCGCTTCGCCCCCTCGACCAGGATCTCCTCCACGCGATCGAGATTCTCGGCGAGCTTGCGGCGTCGCTCGCGGGCCTCGGCGAAGTGCTCGTCGAGCTTGGCGAGGAGTTCCTTCTTGGCCTGCCCGAAGCCGATGGCGCCCTCGAGATACCGCTCGCGCATCTCGGCCGTCTCCTCGGGGCTTGCCACCAGCCGGTAGAGGGCGAAGACGGTATCGTTGTCGGGATCGAGCGGCTCACCGAGGGGGATGCTCGCCGTCTTGATGCCCATGACTTTCTTTTGCAGCGGCTTGCCCTCCTCGAAGATGCCGATGGTGTTGCCGTAGCTCTTGGACATCTTCTGTCCGTCGAGGCCGGGCACCTTCTTACCCGGGGAGAAGCGGGCGACGGGCAGGCGAAGGAGGGTTTCGCCCTTTCCGTAGGCGTTGTTGAAAAAGCCCGCCATGTCCCGCGTGAACTCGATGTGCTGAACCTGGTCCTCGCCCACCGGCACGAGGGTCGCCTGGTAGATGAGGATGTCCGCCGCCATGAGGAGGGGGTAGGTGAGCAGGCCGGCGGAGGCGGGGATGCCGCGCTGCACCTTCTCCTTGTAGGAGACGCCCTTCTCCAGGAGGCTGACCGGGGTCACGGTGGCCAGAAACCACGCCAGCTCGCAGACCTCCGGGACGTCGCTCTGGCGGAAGAAGGTGGCCTTCTCCGGGTCGAGGCCGAGCGCCAGATAGTCGAGCGCGGCGTCGAGCGTCCGCTTGTGCAGTAGCTCGCGATCGCGGGTGGTCGTCATCGCGTGGTAGTTGGCGATGAAGAAGTAGCATTCCCCCGGGTACTCGTGCTGCAGCTGCAAGTGCTGCTGGATGGCACCGAAGTAGTTGCCGAGGTGCAGCTCGCCCGAGGGCTGGATCCCCGAAAGGACTCGCTCCTTCCCCGTCGTCTGGCTGCTCAATTTCCGCTCCTGTTCCATGTTCCCGCACCATATACGACCAGGCCGCCGGCGAATCCAGCATGGCGGTCGGCGGCGGTAACCGACCTGCGAGTGGCGAAGGAGCCGCGAAGTGCGCCCGGGGCACTCTCCGCTCGCCTCGCTCGCGGCGGGGGCCGCCGAGGGCGCTCGTCGATCGCGTACCGACGCCTCGGCGGGTTACTCCGACAGATACCTGGCGCCGGGCATTTTCCTTGACCTTCCGTGCGTTGATTCCGAGACTGCAACCCCATTCCCGGCGTCGAAGGCGCCCAGGAGTCCGTCATGAAGCGATCCCTTCCCTTTGTCGCGGCCGCGGTTTTCGCGGCGTGCACCAATTCCGCATCGGTTCCGGCGAAGGCGCCTTCCGCGAAGGTGGACGCCGAGGAGACCGGTTCCACGGTCGTCGCCCGCGTGGGCGGGCAGGACATCACGCTCGCCGAGGTCGACGGGCCCATCCTCGCCGACATCCGGGGGAAGCAGCAGGAGATCTACGAGCTGCGTTCGGCTTCTCTTCGCAACGTGATCCGCGAACGGCTCCTGGAGCGCGAGGCGGCCCGCCGGGGCGTCGAACCGCGCCAGCTCTTCGAAGAGGAAGTCGTCAGCAAGGTGGGCCAGCCCTCCGACGAGGAGGTCCGGGCCTTCTACGATCAGCGCAAGGACCAGCCCGGCATCCCGCCTTTCGAGGAGGCGGCGCCCTTCATCCGTCACGTGCTCACCCGGCAGAAGACCGAGGAGGCCACCGAGGCCTTCTTCGTCCAGCTGGAAAAGGGGGCGGGCGTGGAGATCTTCCTGGAGCCGGTGCGGGTGCAGGTGGAGGCGGCTGGACCGAGCAAGGGTCCGGAAAGCGCACCGGTGACCATCGTGGCCTTCTCGGACTTCGAATGCCCCTACTGCTACCGGGTGAACGCGACGCTCGACCAGATCTTGCAGACCTACGAGGGCAAGGTTCGGCTCGTCTTTCGGGACTTTCCGCTCAACTTCCACCCCAACGCGCAGAAGGCGGCGGAGGCGGGGCACTGCGCCCACGAGCAGGGGAAGTTCTGGGAGATGCACGACAAGATGTTCGCCAACCAGCGCCAGCTGGACGTGGCGAGCCTGAAGGGCTACGCGAAGGAGATCGGCCTGGACGAGAAGGCCTTCGCCGAATGCCTCGACAACGGCAAGAAGGCGGCGGTCGTCCAGGAGAACCTCTTCGCCGGCCAGCAGCTCGGCGTGCGCGGCACCCCGGCCTTCTTCGTCAATGGCCGGATGGTCTCCGGGGCGCAGCCCTTCTCCGAGTTCGCCCGGATCATCGACGAGGAGCTCGGCAGAAGCGCCAAGGCCAGCCCTTGACGGCGCTTTCGCCCCGAATTAGCTGGTCGCCGAAGCGATGAGCGGTGTCGGTAGCGAAAGCAGCAGGCCTCTTTCTCCGCGGCGTCGGTCGCGCCAGATCCGGATGGGCACGCTCGCCATCGGTGGCGACGCGCCCATCTCGGTGCAGACGATGGCGACCACGGACACCCGCGACAGGGACGCGACCATCGAGCAGTGCCGCCTCCTGCAGGCGGCGGGCGCGGACATCGTGCGGCTGGCGGTGCCGGACGAGGAGGCGGCCGCAAACCTCGCGGAGATCGTCCGGGCGGTGACCATCCCCATCGTGGCGGACATCCACTTCAACCACCGCCTGGCGCTTCGGGCCATCGAGGCCGGGGTGGGCGGCATCCGCATCAACCCCGGCAACATCGGCAGCCAGCAGCGGGTGCGCGAGGTGGCGCGCGCGGCAAAGGAGCGCGGCATCCCCATCCGCATCGGGGTCAACGGCGGCTCGCTCGAAAAGGACCTGCTGGCCAAGTGGGGTTATCCGGCGCCGGAAGCGATGGTGGAAAGCGCCCTCCGCCACATCCGCATGCTCGAGGAGGAGGACTTCTTCGACATCAAGGTGTCGCTGAAGGCCTCCGACGTGCCCACCATGGTCCGCGCCTATCGTCTCGCGGCGCAGAGCTTCGACTACCCGCTGCACCTGGGCGTGACCGAGGCCGGCACGCTGCTACAGGGCACGGTCAAGAGCGCGGCCGGAATCGGCATCCTGCTGGCGGAGGGGATCGGAGATACGCTGCGCGTTTCGCTGACCGCCGACCCGGTGGAGGAGATCAAGGTCGGCATCCACATCCTCAAGTCGCTCGGCCTTCGCCAAGGGGGACTGACGCTCGTCTCCTGCCCGACCTGCGGACGCTGCTCGGTGGACATGATCGAGGTCACCGAGCGGGTGGAGCGCGCCCTCGCCAACGTCAAGGAGGAGATCCACGTGGCGGTGATGGGCTGCGAGGTGAACGGTCCGGGCGAGGCGCGGGAAGCGGACGTGGGCATCGCCTACGGGCACAACAACGTGGGCCTCCTCTTCCGCAAGGGCCAGATCGTGCGGCGGATGGCCGCCGACGAACTCGAAGGTGCGCTCTTGGAGGAGGTGGAGAAGATCACCGCCGAGCGGCGAAACCGGCTCCCGATCGTGCAAGAGAATCCGCGATGAGACTCTCCAAAGCCTTCGTTCCCACGCTCAAGGAAGCGCCGTCCGACGCGCAGGTGGTCTCGCACAAGCTTCTGCTGCGGGCCGGCTTCATCCGTCAGCTCGCCGCCGGCATCTACTCGCAGCTTCCTCTGGCGCGGCGCTCGCTGCTCAAGATCCAGGCGATCATCCGCGAGGAGATGGAGGCGATCGGGGCGCAGGAGTTCTTCCTGCCGGCGCTCCATCCGCGCGAGATCTGGGAGGAGTCGGGGCGGTGGTCCGTGATGGGCGAAAACATGTTTCGCCTCCAGGACCGCAAGGGCGGCGACTACTGCCTCGGCATGACGCACGAGGAGATCTTCACCTACGTCGCCCGCAACGAACTTCGGTCGTATCGGGACCTCCCGCAGATCTGGTACCAGATCCAGACCAAGTTCCGCGACGAGCCGCGGCCCAAGTCCGGCCTGCTCCGGGTGCGCGAGTTCACCATGAAGGACTCGTACTCCTTCGACATCGACGAGGCGGGCCTGGACGTCGCCTACGAGAAGCACCGGAAGGCGTACTACCGGATCTTCTCGCGCTGCGGACTCTCGGTGGTCGGGGTGGAGGCGCATTCCGGCGTGATGGGCGGTTCCACCTCGATGGAGTTCATGGTTCGCACCGAGGCGGGTGAGGATCGACTGGCGGTCTGCCCGTCCTGCCACTATGCGGCGAACGTGGAGAAGGCGACGAGCCGCATTCCGAAGGTGGAGGATGGTCCGGGGCTGCCGGCGCCCGAGCCCTTCGCCACGCCGGGGGTCCGGACGATCGAGGATCTGGAAAGGCCGCCTTACGAGGTGCCGGCTGGCCGCCAGCTCAAGACGCTCGTCTACGTCGCGGACGGACGCCCGGTGATCGCCGTGGTGCGCGGCGACCAGGAGCTCAACGAGGCCAAGCTGCAGACGGCGACGGGCGCGCAGGAGCTTAGGCCGGCGCACGAGGAGGAGATCGTCGCGCTGCTCGGCGCGCGTCCCGGCTCTCTCGGTGGCGTCGGCACCCAGGGCAAGGAGATCTACGTCGACCTGAGCCTGGCCGGGCGGCGCGACATGGTTACGGGCGCCAACCGCGACGGTTACCACCTGCGCGGCGTGGACGTGGACCGCGACCTCGCGCACGCCAAGCTCGCCGACCTGCGCACGGTCCAGGCCGGGGAGGGTTGTCCCCGCTGCGAGGGCACGCTCGAGCTTTGGAAGGGCCTCGAGGTGGGCCACATCTTCAAGCANGGCACCCGCTACTCGGAGACGATGGGGGCCACCGTGCTCGACGCCGAAGGCCGGGCGGTGCCGATCGTGATGGGCGCCTACGGCATCGGCGTGGAGCGGATCCTCGCTGCGGCGGTGGAGCTCCACCACGACGAGGACGGGATCATCTGGCCGATCACCATCGCCCCCTACCACGTGGCGCTCCTCTGCTTGCAGCCGCGCGAGGAGGAGGTGCTGCGCGCGGCGGAGGAGATCTACCGGGCGCTGACCGAGGCAGGCGTCGAGGTGCTCTACGACGATCGGGACGAGCGGCCCGGCGTGAAGTTCAAGGACGCCGATCTCGTCGGCCTGCCCATCCGCATCGCCGTGGGAAAGAAGGCCCTGGCCGACGGCGCGGTGGAGTTGAAGCTGCGCCGGGACAAGGAGTCGACGACGGTGCCCCTCGCCGACGTGGTCGAACGCGTGCGGCAGGCGATGCGGGAGCTTCAGCCTCCGATCGTCGAGGGTTGAACGGGAGCGGGGCTTCTCCGACCGAAAGCGCACCCCTCCCGGGAGGGCGTCCTTGTCATCCTTCCGTCACCGCCGAACCTTTGGCTAGGAGCCTGCTGCGGTACCAACCTACTGCGGCAGCGGATCGGGGGCGGCGGCTGGCGTGCTCGCTTTGCGCTTTTCGACGTGGCCACGGTCACGTCGCCTCGCTGCGCCTGCCGGATCTCGCCTGCCGCCTTCGCGGCCTCGTGACGGTCGGTTCGCGCACCAGGCTCCTCGCGCGGAGGCGGAGATGGCCAGGCGGGGGATCTGGGGGCTCGTATTTCTCTTGGGCTGCGCGGGGGTGCCAGGCCGGCCGGACGGACCGACCGAGGTCGACCCGAAGAACCGCTACGTCAGCTTCGACTACGGCTTCGAGATCGAGCGCCCCTCGGAGAGCTGGGAGTTTTCCGAGGGGAAGAAGGCGCCGCAGGGAATCGCCATCCCCCTGACGCTGATCCACACCGCCACGGGCTCGCAGGTGGTGGTCCAGGTGGCGCCGGACGTGGCCCCCGTCGAGGAGTTCGCGGTGCGGCTGGCCCGGGGGCTCGGCGACAACTACGGCTTCATCACCACCGAGCCGGTGCGGATCGCTCCCAACCGGATGCAGTTCACCTTCACGGTGGAGGACCGCGTGGAGGGGAAGGTGGGGCTGCGTCGGGAGCCGGGGCGGATCTTCGTCGTGCTCGGGACCTGGCCCAAGGGCGTGCCCCGTCGGGTGGTCTCCGAGATCGAGACCATCATGGAAAGCCTGCGGCCCGTGCTCGTGCTGGAGGGCGCCTACGCCACCGCGGGCCGCGGCTAGGAGCCTGTCGTAGGCGCGATCAATCCCCCTCGTCGGCGTCGTACTCGGAAGGCGGCGGGACGCCGAGCTCCTTGGCGCGGAGCTGCAGGGTCGAGCGAGCCAGGCCGAGCTCGCGCGCGGCGGCGCGCCGGTTGCCCCGATGACGACGCAGGCATTTGAGGATGGCCTCGCGCTCGATCTCCGCCAGGGTCCGGCCGGGCAGGTAGATGACGTCGTCGGCGGAGGTTTTGACGGGCGTCACCTCCTCTCGCTCCTCGCTGTCGAAGAAGATGTCCTCGGCGGTGATCTCGGGGCCCTTGCGCAAGAGGAGGGCGCGGGCGAGCACGTTGCGCAGCTCGCGCACGTTTCCGGGCCAGTCGTGGGAGGTGAGGCGGACGAGCGCGTCGTTGGTGAAGGAGGGGAGAGGGCCCTTGGGCGCGTAGAGGCCGAGGAGGTGCTCGGCAAGAAGCGCGATGTCCTCCTTTCGCGCCCGAAGCGGCGGCAGGTCGATCCGAATCACGGTGAGCCGGTAGTAGAGGTCCTCGCGGAAGCTTCCCTGCCGGACCATGGCCCGAAGGTCGCGGTGGGTGGCGGCGACCACGCGAACGTCGACCCGGAAGGGCCGCGAGGAACCGACGCGGCGGATCTCCCCGGATTCCAGGGTGCGCAAGAACTTGGCCTGAAGCTCCAGGGGAAGCTCGCCGATCTCGTCGAGAAAGAGGGTGCCGCCACTGGCCTCCTCGAAGGCGCCCTTTCGCGCCGCGACCGCGCCGGTGAAGGCCCCCTTCTCGTGTCCGAAGAGCTCGCTTTCCACCAGCTCCCGGGAGATGGCGGCGCAGTTGACCGGGATGAAGGGGCCCTTGGCGCGGTCGCTTCTGCGGTGGATGGCGCGGGCCACCAGCTCCTTGCCGGTCCCCGTCTCGCCGAAGATGGCCACCGGCGCCACGGAGGGAGCGATGCGTTCGATGCGCTGGAAGATCTCGCGCATGGCGGGTGAGCGGGAGAGGATGCCCTCGAAGGAAGAGAGCTGGTCGTCCTTCTCGCGCTCGAGGACGAGGTCGCTCTGGCCCACCCGGACCCAGGCGCCGGCGGAGAGCTCGGCCTGACCCACGCGCACGCCGTTGACCCAGGTGCCGTTGGTGGAACCGAGGTCGACGAGGAGGACGCGTCCTCCCTCGCAGCTGATCCGGCAGTGGCGGCCGGAGGCGTAGGGATCGTCGAGAACGATGGAGCAGGTGGGCTCGGTGCCGACGACGTGCGTGCCGCGCAGAGGCAAGACCGCCTGGCGTTCTCCGGATCGCACGCGCAGCACGAGCGAGTCCGCGGCACCGAGGGAGGTGCGCAGCTCGCGCGTGCCGCTCAGCCCCACGCGCGTCTCCTCGACCTCCTCCGCTCGCTCCAGCACGAGGCAAGCGACGAAATCGCCCAGCTCGATGCGGTCGCCCTCGCGCAGCTCGGCCTCCTCCACGACGCGGTCTCCGACGCGCGTGCCGCGGCCGGACAGGTCCACGAGGCGGAAGCCGTCCGGTCCGCGGTGGATGGCTGCCTGTCTTCGCGAGACGGCGCGATGGGGGATGGTGACGTCGGCGCTTGCTCCTCTCCCCAGCACGATCACCGGGCGGTCGAGGGAGACGCGCATGAGCTCCTCGCCGCGCCGGAAGAATACGAGCCGCCCCATGTGGCCGAGCCTATCACGCTCGGTCCGATCGGTTTAAGTCGTCGGACGGTGATTCAGTTCAGGCGGAAGCGCGGTCGGACGAGCTGACCGTACAACTGGATGGAGTGGTAGCCCTCCGAGTCCTGCTTGAGGGCCATGCTCGCGCCGGCGCGAAGCATCTCGTTGCGCTGCCAGAAGGCCTCGGTAGGCTTGAAGCGCAGCTTCGTCTGTAGCGTGGCGAGGGAGAGGCGATCGGCGAGGCGGATGGAGCCCTCGACGGTGGCGGACATGTCCTCGCCCTCGGCCTGAAAGGTCTCGATCTCGGCGCGACCCTCGCCGATGGCGATCTTGCCTTCGAGCGTGCCGAGCGCCACGCGGGGAAGCTCGAACTCGTTGACCGCCCCGCCCTCGAGAACCAGGTCGCTGCCTCGAATGGTGAGCTCGCCCGTCATCTCCCGCAGGCTCGGTCCCGCCGCCTGGAGGGAAAGCTCGTCGACCTTGCCGGATGCCTGCAGGCCGATGGCACCGAGGACGCTCTGGGAGAGATCCAGGCCCTTGGCATGGAGCTTGACGTGGCTGCCCTCGTCGTTCTTTCCGGCCTTTCCATGCAAGGAGCCATCCCAGAGACGGGCGTCGAACGAGAGGGCGGGTTTTCCCGTGAGGCAGGCCGAGCAGCGAGGGGCGGACCGTGAGCCGGGAGAGGTGGATGGCCACCGCGCCCTTCTGCGCCTCGGGGTCGGGCTCGCGGAGCACGAGGTAGCTGTCGCGCAGGGTCAAGCCCGGGGGAAAGGCGAGGCCAACCGATTCCACCCGCAGCCGGATGCCGGCGTTGGCCTGCGCGGCCTGGACGAGTCGCTCCTTCACCTGGTCGGAGGGGAAGGTGAGGTAGAGCGAGATGGAGAAGACTGCCCACGAGAAGGCGGAGTAGGCCAGCCATCTCGCCCACCGCTTTTCGCGCAGTAGAGTGGAGAACTTGGCAAGCACGCTCATGAGGTCGCCAGAGAATAGGTGGAGACGGTGAGGGTCACGTCGAGGCGGTCCGGATCGTCGTTGCGACGCCGAATGCGGATGCGCTCGACCTTGACCCAGCGCGGGTTCTTCTCGATCTCGTTGACGAAGCGAAGCAAGGGCTGGAGTTCGACGGCGGCGAAGCTCACCTCCACCGTGGAGCGGACGACGCCGTCGCGCGTATCGGTGCCGCGGTCCTGCATGTCACCGATGGTGACGTTTTGCTTCTTGGCCGTCTCCTCCAGGTAGGAGAAGAGCTTGACCGGCGCCCCGCGAAGCCTCGTCTCGATGCGGTTTCGCTGCGCCTCCGCCTGACGGTAGGTGGCGGCGAGCTTCGCGACCTCCTGGATGGCCATCTCCTTGTAGGCGATGGCCTGCTCCTTCGCCTCGAGGCTCTTGCGGAAGGAGGTCAGGCCCAGGGCAACGATGGTCAGGACGAGGGCGATGCCGAGCAGGGAGACGAGCTTGCGCTCGCGCTCGGTCAGGCCGCTCCACGCTGCGGAGAGGCGGTCGGCGAGGTCCTGCAGAAATCCCAGCCTACGCATCATCCCCTGGTCTCCTCGCGCTGGCCGCAGACGTAGGTGGCGTCCAGCGTCAGCTCCACCTTGTCGTCGCGGTTCTTCTGCACGCGGCCCTGCCGCACCTCCCCGATGCACTCGTGTTCGCGCAGGGCCGACTCGACCCGCTCGACGCCCTCGAAGGAATCGACGACGCCGCTCACGCGCATCCGGTCCATCGTGCTCTCGATCTCGGTGACGCGTAGGCCGACGTCGGTCGGGATCTTTTCGATGGCGGCGCTCATCACGTCGAGGGCGGAGACGGTGGGGATCTGGGCCACGCGCGTATCGCCACCGCGCAGCTTGGAGAGGGCGATGTTGAAGTCGGATTCACAGGCGCCGAGAACGCGCAACGTCACCGAGCAGAGGGCCTCGTCGAGCTCGGCCTCGCGCTTGTCGAGCGCTGCGAGACGCGAGAAGGCGTGGGCGGCGAGGAGCAGGACGATCACCGCCGCTGCCGCGCCCACGCGGAGCAGCTTTCCCTTCAGGTAGCTGAGGTCGCCGTGGAAGGCGTAGGGCCCCTTGCGGAAATTGAGGAGGTTGCGGCCCCGCTCCAGGCCGCGCACGGCGAGGCCGACCGCCTGGGCGAAGGCAGGGTCCGCGCCATCGCCGCCCGGCAGCGCGTCCACGACCTCCACCGGCAGGCCGAGCTGGCGCTCCAGCCAAGGTCCGATCCCCGCGATGCGGCAGGCCTCGCCGACGAGGCGGACCCCGTCGAGGGCGCGGGTGTCGCGCGTGCGGGCGGCGCTGATCGTCTGGCGCAGGGGGCGGATCGCGGCCGCCAGGCGACGCTGGATCTCGCGCGCCTGATCGGAGCCGTCCTCCAGGCTGGGATTGGCCAGCTCGGCGACCTCGCCGATGCCGGTCTCCAGCGAGCGCAGAAAGGCGAGGGCGGGGCGGCCACGCTTGTCGGCCGTGCCGCGCGCGATGGCGACGAGGGTGCGCTCGGCCCCCAGGTCGACGAAGACCAGGCCGTTCTCCGCGCTGGAAAGCTGGGAGGCGCACGCCTCCGCGCCCAGCAAAAAGGTGCCCAGTGCGGGGAGCGTCACCACGCGCGGGTCGAGACTCGCCTCGGCGAGCGCCGAGAGCAGCGCCTCCAGATCTTCGCCGCGGGTGATGCCGACCAGTAGCTCGCTCTTCCCCTTGGTGCGGGCGAGGACCTGGTAGTCGTATACCACCTCCTCCAGGTCCAGGGGGAGGATGTTTTCCACCTCGAAGCCGAGGGTGGCCTCGATCTTCTTGGTCTCGCCGAAAGGCAGCTCGAGGAAGGTGCTCGAGACCTGGGCCGGCGGCAGCGCGGTGATCACGGCGTCGGGCTGCGCGCCGAGGCGGGCGCGCAGCGCGGCGAGGGCGGATGCGAAGGCTTCGCGCCAAAGCTCGCGCGGATCGGGGGCCTCCTCGCCTTCTGTTGCCACGCGCGGCTCGATGGGCACCTCCGCCGTCGCCCGGACGGCGAACTCCCGGGCCGTGCCCTCGATGAGCGCGCCGCGAAGGATGCGGGTCCCGATGTCGAGGCCGAGGATCTTCTGTGCCACTCAATCCTCCCGATAGTAGAGGACCTTGCCGAGGCCGCCGTCGAGGCGAACCACGGTGGTGATCGTCTGGACGACGTCGCCGGCCTGGCCGCTGGCCCGGATGGTGTAGGTCTGGCTGGTGGTGCTGAACTCGGTGTTCATCACGTCCTGGCGCGCTTCCAGGCCGTGCATCTGCAGGACGGCGGCGAACTGCTGGGGCGTGAGCGGAGCGAAGGGCATCGAGGCCTGCATGACGTCCAGCTCCCGCAGCATGGACTCGACCGTGTAGAGGTTCTCGAAGGCCGGGTGGTGGGGCTCGCGCGCCATCAGCCGCAAGATGGTCAGCCGCTGCATGGGATCGCGCGTGTTCACGTTCAGCTTGGAATTGATGTCGGGATAGACCGTAAATCGATCCTGGAAGGCGGCCGCCAGGCGTTCGGACATGCCCGCCACCAGATGAATCTCGTCCATCGAGTCGAAGAGGGCGTTCTTGGGGCGATAGCGCTGCGGGTAGCGGACGTAGTGCCGCTCCTCGTCGGAGGCGGTGTCGGCGAATACCCCGGTGGCAAGCGTGAGGTCGAGCGCCGATTCCACCTCGTTTTCGTCGATGAAGTCCTTGATGCGGATGAGGAATTCCTCGCGGGTGACGCGCTCGCNATGCGTGTTTTCCTCCTCGAAGAGGAAATCCCAGCGCTCGTCGGAGATGAGCTGGAAGACGAGCTGCGCGGTGAATGCACCGGAGAGGCCGGGGTTGTTGAGCTTGTTGAGGTTGATCTTGGCCTCCTCGTCCTCGATCTCCGCGAAGAAGGTCCCCTGGTAGTTACCGAAGGGCTGCAGGCCCTCGGCCGGGACGAGCTGGCCGAGATGCTGTGAGAGCTGCGCGGGCGGAAGGGAGCCGACCGGCGTCGCCTCCTCCTCGCCACGCGCGGCCTCGACGAAGCCGCGGATGGCATCCCCGTGGACGGGGATGGCCTCCCAGACGCGGAAGTTCATGGAGGCCTGGCCGACGCTGCGGTCGAGGAGGGACTGAACGTAGAGGAGGACGCGCGCGAAGTTGGTTGCCGACTTCGCCAGGTACTGGGCGCGGAGTGCGTCTCGGGCGTTGGCCGCCAGGCGCACGTCCACGTGGGTGGAGTACGCGAACTCCACCACCACGGAGGTGAGGACGGCGATGGTGGTGATCACCATGAGCAGGGCCATGCCCCGCCGTCCTCGCTTGCCCAGCGTGCCGGTGCCACCGGCTTTGTCGGAAAAGACCCGCATCATCGGCCCAAAGGCGTCGTCAACGTGATCGTCGCCTGCGTCACGTACTTTTTCGGCTTGCCGTCGTCCCCCTCGGCGGTCAGCGTGATCCGCACCCGGTGCGGCAGGCGATTGGCCCACGCCACGTCGGTGGTATCCCACTCCGGGACCCACTCCTCCTTCTCAACATCCCAGTACTCGAAGGTCAGCCCCAGGACCCCGGAGACGAGGACCATCTCCGTGCCCCCGCGCTCCGGATCGTCGTCGATGATCGGCTTGACGCGCCGGATCAAGGCGTTGACGCCGGGCTCGTTCGGATCGCGGTCGACCCGGTACTCGACGAGCGCCTGGTCGCTTTCTCGTGCGTCGACGTAGAGCCGATTGTGCGAGAAGGTGGTGAAGCGGAGCCGGCCGCGGTCGCCGCGCTCGCCGACGAAGTGGGTGGGGCGTTCGCGGTATCGCTTGGGATCGTAGCGGTCCGAGATGAAGGCCATGGCGAGGTCGCGGCGCATGCGATCCATGGCCAGCCGGATGGCGTGGTAGCGGTTGGCCTGGATCTCCACCTCCTCGCGCGCCTGCCAGATCGGCGAAAAGGAGCCCCATACCAGCCCCGCCACGAGAGCGAGGATGCCGATGGAGATCATCAGCTCCATCAGGGTGAATCCTCGCGCACGGCTCATGGCGTCACCTGCCTTGCGCCCGGGCCCGATGGCGACTGCGGCGCCTGCGGCGTAAGCGGGGTCTGCGGCGACTGAGGCAGCTGCGGGAGCATCTGGCTGGCGGCCTGGGCGTCTTCGGGGAGGATGACCAGGTGGGTGACCACGTCCAGCGTCTCCTCGCGTCCGCCTTCGAACCACGAGACCTGGAGCCTCACCTCGCGGACCGAGCGCTTGAGCAGCTCGACGAGCTGGGCCATCTGGCCCTCGAGCAGGCCCTGAAACGGAGCCGCCATGGACCGAACGTCGTAGGTGGGACCGCCGTCGCTGGCGGTCTGCTGCTGCTCGATATCGCCCAGGAGCTT
>NICF_comb_assmDRAFT_10000323_pt1 | contig 40459 bp, 35 predicted proteins | sample NewIslPassag4_SG_FD_11279 | JGI IMG/M metagenome (IMG submission 11279)
TCTGCGGCGAGGCGAGGACGCCGCTCGCAGCCCCGCATGCGGCGCAGCGGGTGCCGAGGTTGCGGGCGCCGCAGGCGGCAGGCGAGAGCGGCAACCGCAACGACGACCGAGCCGAGCGTACTGAAAGGTACGTGAGGCGAGGGAGGAGCGAGGACGCCGCTCGCAGCCCCGCATGCGGCGTCCGCCCTTACGCGGGGACTTCGGACGAGGTCTCTTGCTCCGCCGGCACCCGGCTCCCTCCCTCCTCCCCGGTCTCGCCCGGCAGGGGCCGCTTGAAGAACGAGTCGGGGTCGTCGAGGGCGAGGGCCAGCCGCAGCACCTGGTCCATGTGGTCCACGCAGATGATCTCCAGCTTCTTGCGGACGATGGCCGGGATCTCGCGGATGTCCTTCTCGTTGTCCTTCGGGATGATGACCTTCTTGATCCCACCCCGATAGGCAGCCATCGCCTTCTCCTTGAGACCGCCGATGGGCAGCACGCGCCCGCGGAGCGTGATCTCGCCGGTCATGGCCACGTCCTTGCGCACCGGGACCTTGGTGCAGGCGGAGACGAGCGCGGTGGCCATGGTGATGCCGGCGGACGGACCGTCCTTGGGCATGGCGCCTTCGGGCACGTGGATGTGGATGTCGGTGGTCTCGAAGAACTTCGGGTCGATGCCGAACACCTGGGCGCGCGAGCGAACGTAGCTCATCGCGGCCTGCGCGGACTCCTGCATCACCTCGCCGAGCTTGCCGGTGATGATCAGTTTGCCCTTGCCCGGGAAGGTGGTCACCTCGGTGACCAGCATCTCGCCGCCGGTCTCGGTCCAGGCCAGACCCGTCACCAAGCCGACCTGGTCCTGCGTCTCCGCGGTACCGTACTTGAAGCGCGGCGGCCCCAGGTACTTCTCCACGGTCTTGGAGTTGACCACGAAGGCGCGGTCTTTGCCCTTCTTGAGGACCTTGCGCGCGATCTTGCGGCAGATCGCGTTGATCTCCTGCTCCAGGCGGCGAACGCCGGCCTCCCGCGTGTAGCGGTGGATGATGGTCAGCAGGCCCTGGCGCGTGAACTTCACGTTCACGTCGGTCAGGCCGTTCTGCTCCAGGGCCTTGGGGACCAGGTAGCGCTCGGCGATGGCGAGCTTCTCCCGGTCGGTGTAGCCCGCGAGCCGGATGACTTCCATCCGGTCCAGAAGCGGCGGCGGGATGCCATAGAGGGTGTTGGCCGTGCAGACGAAGAGGATCTTCGACAGGTCGTAGTCGAGATCGAGGTAGTGGTCGTTGAAGGCGTAGTTCTGCTCCGGGTCGAGGACCTCGAGCAGCGCGGCCGCCGGGTCGCCACGGAAGTCGGCCGACATCTTGTCGATCTCGTCCAGGAGCATCACGGGGTTGTTGGACCCCGCCTTACGAAGGCTCTGAATGAGCTTGCCCGGCATGGCGCCGATGTACGTGCGCCGGTGGCCGCGAATCTCGGCCTCATCGCGCACGCCACCCAGCGAGAGCCGCACGAATCTCCGGCCGGTGGCGCGGGCGATGGACTTGGCGAGCGAGGTCTTGCCGACGCCCGGCGGCCCCACCAGGCAGAGCACCGGTCCGCGGACCTTGCCCACCAGGCTCTGGACGGCGAGGTACTCGAGGATACGCTCCTTGACCTTGGTCAGGCCGTAGTGATCCTCGTCGAGGATGCGCTTGGCCTCGGCGATGTCGAGCTTGTCCTCGGTGACCTCGGACCACGGCAGCGAGAGGACCCAGTCGATGTAGTTGCGGACGACCGTGGCCTCGGCGCTCATGGGGCTCATCATCTTGAGCTTGCGGAGCTCCCGCTTGAGCTTGGCCGTGGCCTCCTTGGACATCTTCTTCCGGTTGATCCGCTCCTCCAGCTCCTGGAGCTCGTTCTTAAATTCGTCGCGCTCGCCGAGCTCCTTCTGGATCGCCTGCATCTGCTCGTTGAGGTAGTACTCCTTCTGGGTCCGCTCCATCTGCTTCTTGACGCGGGAGCGGATCTTCCGCTCGACCTGCAGGATCTCGATCTCGCCCTGCATCAGCTCGTAGAGCTTCTCGAGCCTGCGAGTCGGCGAGGCGAGCTCCAGCAGCGCCTGCTTGTCGGCGAGCTTGAGCGTGAGGTGCGAGGCGATCGTGTCGGCCAGCCGGCCCGGCTCCTCGATGGAGGAGACCGAGACCAGCATCTCGGGCGGAATCCTCTTGTTGAGCTTGACGTAGGACTCGAAGGTGGACTGCACCGAGCGCATCAAGGCCTCGAGCTCGATGCCCTTCTCCTCGGGTTCCTCGATGATCTCGCCCTCGGCGAGAAAGACGCGCTCGGTGGAGGGGTAGCTCCGGATCCGGACGCGGCGCTTGCCCTCGACCAGCACCTTCACCGTGCCCTCGGGCAGGCGAAGGAGCTGGATGACCGTGCCGACGGTGCCGACGTCGAAGATGTCCTCGGGCGTGGGCTGGTTGATCTTCGCCTTCTTCTGCGCGGCGAGGATCAGCTCCTTGTCGTGCGCCATGGCCTCTTCGAGGGCGTTGATGGACTTCTCCCGGCCCACGAAGAGCGGCACCACCATGTGGGGGAAGACGATGATGTCGCGCAGCGGGAGCAGAGGCCACACCCTCGTCCTGACCCCTCCCTGCTGCCTGTCGTCCTTGCCGAAAAACATGGTTCTCGAGGTCCTCTTCTCTTTCGCCGTCCGTCGGCAAATGGGGAAACAGCGTCCGGAGACTCCAGCTTCCCCGAACGTCGGATCAGAGCCCAAGGAAAAACGGCCGGCAAGAGACGAGGAGGCGAGCGGCCCGTTCCCCCGTCAGGCGGTCTCCGCCTGCTGCTCGTAGATGACGATGGGCTTTTCCTTCTTGAGGATGACGTCCTCGCTGAGGATCACCTCGCGGGCGTTCTTCTTCGAGGGGATCTCGTACATGACGTCGAGCATGGCCCCCTCGAGCACGGCGCGCAGACCTCGGGCGCCCGCCTTGTTGCGGATGGCCTCCTCGGCGATGGCTCGCAGGGCGCCGTCGGTGACCTTGAGGTTCACGCCATCCATCTCGAGCAGCTTCTTGTACTGCTTGATCAGGGCATTGCGGGGCTCGACCAGGATCCGGACGAGGGAATCGACGTCGAGCTCCTCCAGCGTGGCGATGACCGGCAGCCGCCCGATGAACTCCGGGATCATGCCGAATTTCAGCAGGTCCTCGGGCTGGACCTCCTTGAGCAGCTCGGACGGGTTGCGCTCCTTCTTGGAGGCGACCTCGGCGCCGAAACCGAGCTGCCGGCCGCCGATCCGCCGCTCGATGATCTGCTCGATGCCGTGGAAGGCCCCCCCGCAGATGAAGAGGATGTGGGAGGTGTCCACCTGCAGGAATTCCTGCTGGGGATGCTTGCGCCCCCCCTTGGGGGGCACGTTGGCGACCGTTCCCTCGATCAGCTTGAGGAGGGCCTGCTGGACGCCCTCGCCCGAGACGTCCCGCGTGATCGACGGGTTCTCGCTCTTGCGGGCGATCTTGTCGATCTCGTCGATGTAGACGATGCCCTTCTGCGCCCGCTCGATGTCGTGGTCCGCCGCGTGGAGGAGGTTGACGATGATGTTCTCCACGTCCTCGCCCACGTAGCCGGCCTCGGTGAGCGTGGTGGCGTCGGCGATGGTGAACGGGACGTTGAGCAGGCGGGCGAGCGTCTGGGCGAGCAGGGTCTTGCCGGACCCGGTGGGGCCGATGAGCAGGATGTTGGACTTGTGGAGTTCGACGTCCCCTCCGGCGTCCTTCTGCTCGATCCGCTTGTAGTGGTTGTGGACGGCGACCGCGAGGATCTTCTTCGCCCGCTCCTGGCCGATCACGTACTCGTCCAGGGCCGCCTTGATCTCGCTGGGGCGCGGGATGCGGATGCGACGGTCCTTGCGGTCCTCGTGCTCGATCTCCTCGGCGATGATGTCGTTGCAGAGGCCGATGCACTCGTCGCAGATGTAGACCGTCGGGCCCGCGATGAGCTTCTTCACCTCCTTCTGCGACTTTCCACAGAAGGAGCAGCAGAGGGTATGGCTGTCGCGCCTGTCCAAGACCACCTCTCCTGCCGGGACCTCGCCGACCCCGGCATACGCCTATGAGGGTAACAACCGGCGCCTGGCCGGTCCATTCGAAGTCGCAACCGGCCCCGACCGACCCTACTTGGCGGGAGGCGTCTTGCGGTTCGGCACGAAGATCTCGTCGATGATCCCGTACTCCTTGGCCTCGGCCGGCCCCATGAAGTAGTCGCGGTCGGTATCCCGCTCGATGCGCTCAAGCGGCTGCCCCGTGTGGTGCACCAGGATCTCGTTCAGCTTCTGCTTGAGCCGCAGGATCTCCTTGGCGTGGATCTCAATGTCCGCCGCCTGGCCCTGAAAACCACCCAGGGGCTGGTGAATCATGATCCGGGCGTTCGGGAGGGCGAAGCGCTTGCCGGGGGTGCCGGCGGCCAGGAGAAGGGCGCCCATGGAGGAGGCCTGGCCCATGCAGATGGTCACGACCTGCGGCTTGACGTACTGCATGGTGTCGTAGATGGCCAGGCCCGCGGTCACCGAGCCGCCCGGCGAGTTGATGTAAAGGTTGATGTCCTTGTCCGGGTCCTCGGACTCCAGGTAGAGGAGCTGGGCGATCACGACGTTGGCCACGTCGTCGTCGATCGGCGTCCCCAGAAAGACGATCCGGTCCTTCAGGAGCCGGGAGTAGATGTCGTAGGAGCGCTCCCCTCGATGGGTCTGCTCCACGACGAAGGGCATGGGGATGTAGGTCATCTCGGCGTACCCCCTGTCAGACGGCCTTGGCCTCGCGGAGCAGGAGCTCCACCGCCTTCTCCTCCTTCAACCGCTCGATGAGCGCCTCGCGTTCCCGCGCATTCCGCTCGTAGTGCTTGCGGATGGTGTCGACGCTCGTGCCGAGCTCCTCGGCGAGGGAGGAATAATGCGCCTCGAGGTCGGCTTCCGCCACCTCGATTCCCTCCTGCTCCACGATGGACTCCAGAAGCAGCGCCGCCTTGATCCGCAGGGCGACCTCCTCCCGCAGCTCCTCCCGGATCCGGCGGAAGTCCAGGTTCAGCGCCCGGGGATCGATGCCCTGGCTGCGGAAGCGCTCCAGGGTCTGGGCGATGCTGTGGTCGATGCCCTTTTCGACCATCGAGGGCGGCACCTCGATGGGATTCTTCTCCACCAGCGCCTTCTGGATCTTCTCCCGGTTCTCGCGCCGCGCCCGCGCGCTCAGGCTCCTCTCCAGGGACTCGCGGACCTCCTGGCGCAGCTCGGCCAGGGTCTTGGCCTTGCCCCCGAGATCCTTGGCGAACTCGTCGTCGAGCTCGGGGACCTCTCGCGCCTTCAGCGCCTCCAGCTTCACCTCGAACTGCGCCGTCTTGCCCCGGAGGGACTCCACCGAGTAGTCCTCGGGGAAGGTCACGTCGGTGGTCACGGTCTGGCCGACCTCGACGCCGGCGAGCATGGGCGCCCGGCCGTCGAGGAGCGATCCCTCCTCGATCCGAACCGTGATCCCCTCGCCCTTCGCGCCGGCGATCTCCTCGCCGTCGAGGGTGCCTCGGTACGAGATGACCGCGTAATCGCCGGCGATGCCGACCTTCCGGTCCTCGACGGGGACGAACTCGGCGAACTGCTCGCGCAGCCGGTTCAGCTCGTCCTCGACCATCTGGTCGGTGACCTCGTAGCTCGAGGGGGTGTACTCCAGGCCCTTGTAATCCTTGGCCTCGACCTTGGGCTTGACCTCCACCCGCGCCTCGTAGCGGAACGCCTTGCCGCGCTCGAGCTTCTCCGGGGAGATGACGGGCGGGGCCACCGGGACGAAGTCGTGGCTGGCGATCGCCTCCAGGTAACTGTGCTCGACCAGGTGCTGGACGACGTCCTGCTCGACCTGGTCGCGGAATCGCGCCTCCAGGATCCGCCGGGGAACCTTGCCCGGCCTGAAGCCAGGAAGCCGCACCCTCTGCGAGAGGCCCCGGTAGGCGCGCTCGATCTCCTGCTCGACACGCTCCGGGTCGATCTCCACCGAGAGTTTCTTTTCGATCGGGGAGAGGGTCTCGACGTTGACCTTCATTTCGCTCGAGTCCTATTCCAGGGTGGAAAGAGCGCCGAATAGACGCGCGGCCCACCGAAGTCAAGGACTCGGGGCGACCTCTCCGGCCGACTGGTCCTCGCTCGCGGCGACCGATTCGGAGCGCCTCGAGGCGGTGGCGAGCAGCCAGATTCCCAGCGCCGTCCAGACGATCACCAGGTACTGCGCCGGCGTCAGCCCGAGGATGCGGCCGTCGACGAAGGGGAGGTCCCGCGCGCGAAGAAAGTCGAGAAAGAATCGGGGGACCGAGTACCCGACGGCCAGCACGCCCATCAAGAGCCCCTCCGGTCGGCGCCGCCGCGCCAGCCCGTAAAGCACGGCGGAGAGCACGCCCAGGAGGATGGCGTCGTACAGGCCCAGGTCGTGGCGCGGACCGTCGGGGAAGGCCACGGCCAGCGGGAAATCCGTCAAGACGCCGGGGTGATCGTGGGCGGTGAAGCATCCGACCCGCGCGATCGCCCATCCGGGCGCCGCGCCGAGGGCGATGGCGTCGAGGTAGGGCCGAACGGGCCAGCCCTGGCGGCGAAAGACCACGTGGAGGGCGATGACGCCACCGAGCACTCCACCCATGGAGGAAAGCCCGTCCCAGATGCGCAGGACGGCACCGAATCCCTCGCGTTCGAGGATCTCCGGGTGGTAGGCGAAGACGTGGACGAGGTGACCGCCAACCAGGCCCGCGAGCAGCATCCACGGCGCCGCCTCCACCAGCGGACGGTCGTCGCCGGGGTGATAGAGGCGCGCGGCCCGCGCCGCGAGCCGGGCGCCCACGTAGATGCCCAGCGCGGTGAGGATGCCGAAGGCGTGGATCTCGACCGGCCCGAGTCGAATGGGCGGGATCTGAAAGTAGGGGATCATCGCTCGGCCAACCCCCGACGCGCCCCGCGCATTTCGCCGGGCCGGCTCGTGGTGGGCAGGGAGGGACTCGAACCCTCACGCCTCGCGGCACCAGACCCTAAATCTGGCGCGTCTACCCGTTCCGCCACCTGCCCGAGAGCCTGGAGAATCCTAATCGAAGAACGATGCTCGCCTAAAAGAAAAACCCCGCTCGCGGCGGGGTTTTTGGTGAGCGCGGAAGGAATCGAACCTTCAACCTATGGATTAAGAGTCCATTGCTCTGCCAGTTGAGCTACGCGCCCGTGAAGCCTACCGCCGCGTCGCGGCGAGGTGCGGCTTATTAACGCGGGAGCTCTCGGAAGTCAAAGGCTTTTTCGGCCTTTCGAGCGAGAGTCGATGGGGTGAGAGATGGGGCTCGAACCCACAACCCCCGGAGTCACAGTCCGGTGCTCTACCGATTGAGCTACTCTCACCACGAGAAAGTCGTTGGCGCGCCAGGAAGGAATCGAACCCTCGACCCACGGCTTAGAAGGCCGCTGCTCTATCCAGCTGAGCTACTGGCGCTCAAAGAGCTCCCGAAATGGTCGGGGCGAGAGGATTTGAACCTCCGACTCCCTGCGCCCAAGGCAGGTGCGCTACCAGGCTGCGCTACACCCCGAAAGCCGGCGGAGAATTAGCGCAAAGGTACGTCCTTGGCAAGGTGATTCAGGCCCCCGGAGCCAGCGACTCGAGTACCTTGCGCATCTCGCGCATGGCCGCCGCGCGATGGCTGAGCCTCGCCTTCTCCTCCGGCTCGAGCTCCGCGGCGGTCTTCCCGCGCTGCGGGAGAAGAAAGATCGGGTCGTAGCCGAATCCGCCCGAACCGCGCGGCCAGAACGCGATCTGCCCCTCCCACTCGCCCACCACGGTATGGGTTCGACCGTCCGGGAAGGCCAGGCAGAGGGCGCAGACGAAGCGCGCCGAGCGCCGCGCGGCGGGGACGTCCTTGAGCTCGCGCAAAAGCTTGAGGTTGTTCTTTTCGTCCCGACGCGGGTCGGGCTCGGTGCCCGAATAACGCGCGCTGCGCACGCCGGGGGCGCCGCCCAGGGCGTCCACGCAGATCCCCGAGTCGTCGGCGATCGCCGGCATGTCGAAGGCCCTCGCCCAGGCCAGCGCCTTCTTCCGCGCGTTCTCCTCGAAGGTTTGGCCGTCCTCCTCGACCTCCGGGAGGTCTCGGCCCACGTCCGCGGGCCCGACGATCTCCACGGGCAGGCCCTCGGCGAGCTGTCTCAGCTCGCGCAGCTTCTTCGGGTTGTTGGACGCGACCAGGATCTTCATCCAAGCGCCTCCCTCTGCACCTCGAGGAGCCGCTCGATCCCCGAGAGTCCGAGGTCGATGAGCGCGTCGAGCTGGCCGCGGGAAAAGGGCTTCTTTTCCGCCGTCCCCTGGACCTCGATGATCTCGCCCTGATCGCTGGCGACCAGGTTCAGGTCGACCTCGGCCTCGGAATCCTCCCCGTAGTCGAGGTCCAGAAGCGGCTGCCCCTCGAAGATCCCGACGGAGACGGCGGCCACCTGACGGACGATGGGGTCGGACGAGATCTTTCCCATCTCCCGCAGACGCCGGGTGGCCAGTACCAGCGCCACCCAGGCGCCGGTGATGGAAGCGGTTCGCGTCCCTCCGTCGGCCTGGATCACGTCGCAGTCGAGGGTGATGGTCAGCGGGCCGAGCCGGTCCAGGTCGGCCGCGGAGCGCAGCGCCCGGCCGATGAGGCGCTGGATCTCCAGCGTCCTGCCGCTCTGCTTGCCCTTGGCCGCCTCGCGCTGGGTGCGGGTATGCGTGGACCGAGGCAGCATTCCGTACTCCGCGGTGATCCAGCCGCGCCCCGTTCCCACGAGGTGGGGAGGGACGCGGTCCTCGACGCTCGCGGCCACGATCACCTTCGTATTCCCGAAGGAGACGAGGACCGATCCTTCCGCGTGGGCGAGGAAATTCGGCCGGATCTCCACCGACCTCAGCTCCCTCGCACCCCGACCTCCCTTGCGCATCTTCACCTCTTCGGCGAGGCCGTCGCCATCAGGCGCCGGCCGAAGGCCTCGATTCCCTCGGCGATCGCCCGCGCGATGGCCTCCTGATTCTCTCGGCTCGCCAGCCGCCGCTCCTCCGCCGGGTGGGAGAGATAGCCCACCTCCACGAGGACCGCCGGCATGCGCGCACCGGATAGCACGAAGAAGGGCGCCTGTCGCACGCCACGATCGCGTGCTCCCGTCCGGCGGACGAGATTTTCGTGGATGGCCACCGCCAGCCGCGAAGACTCCGCATGCGCCTTCATGCGGGCGAGGTCGGCGAGGATGAACTCCAGCGGATCCTCGGGGGCCTCGACCGGCCCTTCCTCGGCGTTCTCCAGGCTGGCCAGCGCCCGGGCCTGCGCGTCGGTCGCATCCGCCGACAGAAAGTAGGTCTCGACTCCTTGCACGCGCGACCGGGCCGAGGGCGCCGAGTTGGCGTGGATGCTGACGAAGAGATCCGCCTCCCGCTCGTTGGCCAGCCGCGTTCGTTCGGCCAGTCCGAGCGAGACGTCGCTTTCCCGCGTGAGGATCACCTCGTGCCCGAGCTGGCGCAGAATACGGGCCAGCCGAAGCGAGATCTCCAGGGCGACGTCCTTCTCGCGGGTCCCGCCGGGGCCGACCGCGCCCTCGCGCTCGCCGCCGTGGCCGGGGTCGACGACCACGCGCAGCGGAGCCGCCGCCGCGGTGGACGCGACGCAGAAGAAGAGCAACGAGGCGGCGAGTCGCAACCGCATGGGGCCGGGGACGATAGCACAGGACGCTCCCCGGACAAAAAAGCCGGCTCCCGCCAGGCCGCCTGCGTCGCATCCCGCCGCTCGGCTGGCCACCACGGGAGCAAGAGGCCTCGCGTCTCTGCTTCTCTCGCGGAGTCGGACCGGCCGGGCGAAGCGTCGTCCGGCGGCATGATCACCAACAAGGTTGACGGCGCCCTGGCCCGAATCTATGGTGCGCGCCGAGCCGCTAGCTCAATGGTAGAGCAACGGCCTTTTAAGCCGATGGTTGTGGGTTCGAGTCCCACGCGGCTCACCACGAAGGGATGTGTCCCCATCGTCTAGAGGCCCAGGACCCCGCCCTTTCAAGGCGGTAACCGGGGTTCGAATCCCCGTGGGGACGCCACGACGAGCCGGGTGCGCAAGCACCCGGCTTTTCTTGCGCTCGCCTTCCGCCTTTGGCGACACCGGCCGGCCGCGCCCATGTTTGTGCCGTGGTCCTACGAACGGCGATCGGTCGGCGTCTGCCCGCGCCGCCGGGGCTCGACGAGCTCCCCGTCCGCGCAGGCGCCCGGAGGTTTGCGCAGAGCTGGGTGCGAGAACTCGTACCCCTGCTCGGCCGGCGCCGGCCCGCCCCCCGCCGGCGCCTCTTTCTGATCTTTCTCGACGGCATGGGGGGTAGCACGCTCGACCGCGCCATCGCCGAAGGGAGCATGCCCTTCCTCGCCCGCTTGATCGAACATCCCAAGTTTCGGCGGACGACTGCCTTCTCCGGGATGCCATCGACGACCACCGCCTTCCAGGCCGGCCTCTTTTACGGGCTGCGCCATCCCGACATCCCGGGCTTCTGCTGGTTCGATCGCCGCACGGGCCAGAAACGGGCGATGGGCACGCCTCGCCACGCCATGGAGGTGGAGGCGGAGCTCGCCGCACGCGCTGGCCCCGGCCTCTTCCACCGCGGCACCACCTACCTCTCCATCCTCCGCGGAGGAGCGCGAAACTACGGCAGCACCGCCGGGCTCTGGCCGCTCATGTCGGGCCCGCGCCTGCCGCCGCTCATCCCTGGCGACTTCGTCGGCGGGACCTGGGTGCATCTCTGGACGGCGATCCGGTTCTTCACGCGGCTCGTCACCGAGATCCCGCTCCTGCTCGGGGACATCCTGCACTTCTGCACCTGGACGCGCTGGCCGAGCCTCGATCCCAACTACATCCTCAACCAGGCCTTCGTGGCGAACCTGCTGCAGGAGATGGGTCGCAGCCAGGTCCTCTTCGACCTCGTCCGCGGCGTGGAACGAATGTTCTACTGCATCCACGACTACGACGAGGTGGCGCATCGCCGCGGGCCGGAATGGGCGCAAAGGACGCTCGGAAAGATCGATCGCCGCCTCGAGTACGTGGTCTCCGTCGCCGCCGCGGCTCCCGACCCGCCCGACGTCTGGATCATCACCGACCACGGCCAGATCCCCGCGATCCCCTTCGAAGGAATCTTCGGTTGCACGCTCGCCCAGTGGCTGGAGCGCACGGAGGTGGAGGCGCTTCCCGACTCGGTATTCGAAGCGGTCGGTCGGCTCCGCCCGCATCCGCGTCGTGAAAATCGAGACATGGTCGTCGTCGACAGCGGAAATTACGCGCACGTCTACCTCGCGCGCGAGGGACCGCTCGACGCGCGCCAGATCGTTCGCGATCACGCGCACGTTCTCAGCCGCGTGCTCGCCTGCCCGGGAATCGGATTGGCGGTGATGCGCCTGGACGATCGGGCGATCGCCTTCGCGGGAAGCCGTCGAGTCGATCCCGACGATCCCCGCACCATCCCCTCGGGCGTCGATCCTCGCGCCTTGCGCGTCTTTCTCGAGGATCTCCCGAAGACGCCCTCGGCCGGAGACATCGTCCTTTTTGGAAGCTGGATCGGAGACGCTTGCGTGGCCTTCACGCGGGAGTACGCATCGCACGGCGGGCTTTCGCCCGAGGAGACGTCGATCTTCCTCATCCATCCCGCCGGAATGGCGCAGGAGGTATCGGCGGTTTCCCACGGAGCCGACCTTCACCCCATCCTTTCCGAGTTCTACGGCCCCGGGCCGGACGATCCTGCATGAACCGGGCGGAAACCAGGAGATCCATCGGACGAAAGATCCTCGGCGTCCTCGTCGCCGTTTGCGTCTCGTCGATCCTCATCGGCTCCGCCTTTTTCCGCCCCAGCTTCGAGGGCGGCCTTCGCCTGGTCCCCCGCTTTCCCTTCGAGGCGTGGCTTTCCGACCTGCCGAAGAACCTCTGGTGGGTCGGGATCTTCATCCTTTTCTCGGCGTCGATGGCGCCGCTTCGCGGCTGGCGCTGGGGATTCACCCTCCCCCGCCCCCCGCCGCCCTACTGGGATCGCTACCACGCGGTCGCGCTCGGCCTGCTCGGCAACAACGTGATCCCGGGCAAGCTCGGCGAGGGGCTGCGCGCGCTGGCGATGACGCGCTTCTGTCAGCAGCGCGGACGGGAGATCCCCTTCGCCCAGACGCTGGGGACCATCCTCGTCTGCAAGCTCCTCGACCTGGTGGCGCTGCTCATCCTGGTGGCCGCCTCGCCCAACGGTCCCTTCTTCGGCTCCAACGTCTTCGGCAGCGGTTTCGTCGGAGCCGCGATCGCCATCCCCGCGCTCACCTTCGGCCTGCTCGCCGTCGGGCGCTGGGCGCCTCGCCTCGCCGACGCGCTGCACCGGCGCGGGCGCGCGCCCCGTCTCCAGGTGCTGCTGCGCGAGCTCGCGCTCGGCGTGGCCGCCAGCGGCTCGCCGCGACGCCTCGCCCTCGCCCTGCTCGCCACCCTGGTCGCCATCTCCGCGGTGGCCATGGGCTACACCACCGCGCTGTGGGGCGTGGGGGTGGACGCCGATCCCTTTGCCGGCGTCATCCTCCTCGCCGCCGTCACCCTCGGCCAGAGCCCGCCGGGCGTTCCCGCGGGCATGGGGATGTACTACCTGAGCAGCTCCTGGGCGGCGCGGCTGGTGGGCGCCACCGCGGAGCAGGCCGCGACGATCGCCGTGCTCACCCACCTGGCCACCGTGCTCAGCCACCTCGGCGTCGGCCTGGCCTCCCTCCTCATCCGACGCATCCGGCTGCGCGACCTCCTCCCTGGTCGGGGCGAAAATCGCGTGCCCGCTTGAAATGCGCGCCGAGGGATGTCACCAAGGTCGGCGATGAAGGAGATCGGCTGGCTTTTCGTCAACGCGGTCCAGGGGCTGCTCCTGGCCGTCTGGACGGTCGTCTGCTGCGTCATCGTGGTGTTGGTCATGCCCTTCGGCCGGGAGCTTCCCCTTCGCGTGCCGCGCCTGTGGTCGCGAGCTCTCCTCTGGCTGGGCGGCATCCGCCTGCGGGTGGAGTACGAGGCGGAGATCGACTGGAGCCAGCCTCACGTCTTCGTGATGAATCACCAGTCGATGGTCGACATCCCCGTGGCCTGCCTCGCCATCCCCGTCCCCATCCGCTTCGTGGCCAAGCGCGTCCTCGCCTTCGTCCCCTTCGTCGGCTGGTACATGAAGGCCGTCGGCATGGTCTTCGTCGACCGATCGAAATCCGCGCAGGCGATCGCCAGCATGCAGAAGGCCGGGGAGCTCCTCCGCCAGGGAGCCAGCATCATCGCCTTCCCCGAGGGAACTCGCTCGCCCGACGGGAGGATCCTCCCCTTCAAGAAGGGCGCGTTCATGGTCGCCCTGCAAACGGGCACGCCCATCGTTCCCATCGCCATCCACGGCGCGCGCGAATGCCTTCCTCCGAAGAGCTTCCGCCCACGCCCGGGCACGGTCCGGGTCAAGGTCGGCGCGCCGGTCCCCACCGACGGGCTGAGCGTTTCGGACCGCGACGAGCTCGTCGCGCGCGTGCGGAACACGATCCTCCGCATGAACCGGGAGCTGGGCGGTCCCGGTGGCGACGAGCGCCAGCACGTCGCGCCCCGCGGCGACCGGGTCAGGGCCCGAACTCCGCAAGGCGCAGCCCGCACGGCCTGACGCAAGCCGCACCGTCGCTGCGCTTGCCGGCCTCGCCTACCGCCTCCGCCGCCTCGCGACGGTCGGTTCCTACGACAGGCTCCTAGCCGGGCGAAGCCCTGCGTGCTTTGCGCACGGGACCGCGCCCGCCGTCGGTGACGTGGATCCGCTCCATCGGGAGATCTCCCTGCCTACCTTGTTGGTGAAGGGAGCATCTTCGGCGATGGGGAAGGACAACCAGGACTATTTCAAGAGAGCAGGACGATCCGGCGGTCCCCCGGGGCCGCTGCGCCATTTCCGTCAGCAGTACGGGATGATGCGCGCCGAGCTGAGCCGCGAGGCCGAGCCCGGCCTGCCGCGGCCCTCGATCTCACCGCCCGGGCCCGAACCCCGGCTCGCAGAGGTGGAGAGCGAAGCGCCGCTCGACGCCAGCGCCGGCGGACCTCCGCCCGAGGCGAGCTTCGAGGAGCCCGAGAGCGAGGCGCGGCCTCCCGCCCCCGGAGACGAGGCGAGCCTGGAGAGCTCCGAGCCCGAGACACAGGTGGAGGAGCCCGAGCCGAGCCGCACTCCGCCCGAGGTCCGCGAGCCCGGGGAGTGGACGGGCGTGCCGAACGGCCCGACCGAGATGGATTTCGGCCCCGAGCCGGAGGAAGCGAACGGCAGCGCCTCGCCCGAGCCGGGAGCGGAGCCCTCACCCGGGCAGTCCGAATTCGGCCCGCCCGCCAGCGAGGAATACATCGGGCCTCTGCCCGAGCCTCTGGCGGGTCTGGTGCGGCGCTTCCCCCGCGCCTTTCGCCTGATGGCGCGGCTCGGCGGCGGGTCGGCGCGCCGCGTCGCCTCCATGGCGGATCGGATCGAGCGGACGATCGAGAGCGGAGGCCGGTAGCTTGGGCTTGACCCCTGCCCTCGCCGCGTGGAGCCGGCTGGGGGCGGTGGACCGGTCGCCACTTCCCTCGGGCCGGCGCTTCGTGATCGTCCACCTCGACGGCGTCTCCCGTCGGGCGCTGGAGCTGGCGCTGCGCGCGGGCATCATGCCCACGCTCTCGCGCTGGCTCGACGAGGGCACGTACCGGCTGCTTCCCACCCTCTCCGGCGCGCCCGCCTCCACTCCGGCCTTCCAGGCCGCGCTCTTCTACGGCGAGCGCGGCGACTGCCCCGGGTACCAGTGGCACGACAAGAGGCGGGACAAGACGGTGCGGATGGACGACTCGCTCGAGGTCCACCGCTACGAAAAGAGCCTGGTGAGACAGGGACGCGGCATTCTGCGGGGCGGCTCCACCTACTTTTCCATCATCGGTGGCGGGGCCGAGGAACCCGCCTTCGCCCTCAGTCGCCTCGCTCTCGGGCTTCCCCTCGGGGGCGTCGACGACCCGGACAAGAGCCGCCGCGATCGGCTGGCGAGCTGGCTCGCCCACGCCGTGCCGCTTCTCCGCAGCGCCGCCCGGCTTTTCGAGTCGGGCCCGACGGAACTCGTCGATTCCCTCGCCTGGGCGCTCGAAAAGGGGAGCGCGAAAAACGAGGCCAGGTACCTCGTCCAGCGCTTTTTGCTCGCCGACCTGGCGCGCGAGCTGACCACCTACCTCACCGTCCTCGACGTCTGCCGCGGGGTGCCGGCCATCTACGCGGTCTACGCCGGCTACGACGAGGTGGCGCACCGCCGCGGCCCCTTCTCCGCGGAGGCGCTGGCCGAGCTCACCCGCGCGGACGAGGCGCTCACGCAGATCGCCGCAGCCATCTCCGCCCGCCCCGAGCTGCGCTACGAGCTCTACGTCCTCTCCGACCACGGGCAGGAACCCACCCGTCCCGCCGAGGAGGTCCTTCACGGCACCGGCCTTGCCGACTGGATCCTCGCCGGCGGTCCCACCGGGGCCCACGAGGCGTCGTCCGACCCCGGTGCGGGCGCCAGCGTCCCCCATGCGCTCGCCCACGGTGGGCACTGCGCCGGCGGGATCGAGGCCGGTGGCGGCGAGGAGGGCCGACCTCCGCTCGTCGTCGCCGACGCCGGCGATCTGGCGCACGTCTACTTCATGGACATCGCCGCGCCGCACGATCTGCGCTCGTTACGGCGGCGGTGGCCCGCCCAGCTCCACGCCGCCATCGCCTGCCCGGCCACGGGGATCGTCGCCGTGCGCGGTGGCCGCTCCGGCTTCGCCTTCGTGCGCGGCCACCGGGTGGACCTGGCGCAGAAAAACGCGCTGAGTGGCCTGGTCGACGTGGACTACGACCCGGAGGTGTTGCGCCGCTACCTGCAGGAGATGCTGGCCACGCCCTCGGCCGGCGACCTCGTCGTCTATGGCGCCGGCGTTCCCGGCGGGGACGTCGCCTACGCGTGGGAATTCGGATCGCACGGGGGCGTGGGATCGGGGGGCGTCGAATCCTTCCTCGTGCATCCCGCCTGCGTCGACGCCGCGCACCTGAAAAACGCCGGGCCCGCCGAGCTCCATGCCTTCTTTCGGGAGCGCTTTCTCTCCGTGAGCCATGCCGAGGATCACCGTCGCGACCTATAACGTCCACGGCTGCGTGGGCACCGACCGGCGCTTCGACCTGTCGCGCGTCGCCGAGGTGATCCGCTCGCTGCACGCCGACGTCGTCGCCCTGCAGGAGGTCGGCGACGTGCGCGGCCGCGGCCCCGCCGGCGATTACGCAGCCGAGCTGGCGCACCGGACCGGCATGACCGCCATCTACCAACCCACCATGCTCCGCGGCGAGCGCGCCTACGGCAACGCCATCCTGTCTCGATTTCCGGTGCAGAGCAGCCGCAGCTACGACCTGACCTGGGGCCGGCGCGAGCCCCGGGGCTGCATCCGCGCCGACCTCCTCGTGGGCAACTGGAGGATCCACGTCTTCGGCCTGCACCTGGGCCTGGCGCGGCGGGAGCAACGGGCCCAGGCCGGCATGCTGCTGGGCGCCGACATCCTGCGCGGCGCGGCCATCGACTGGCCGATCGTCGTCATGGGGGACTTCAACTTCTGGTTTCCCGGCCCCATCGCCCGCATGGTCCGACGCCACCTCATCGACGTGGCCAGCGTGCTTTCGTCCGCGCAGCCCACCTATCCGAGCCGCCTCCCCTTCCTTCGGCTGGACCGAATCTACGTGGACGAGGCATGGCGACCGCTCCGGGCGCGGGTGGTCCGCACCCCCCTGACCGAACTCGCCAGCGACCACCTCCCGCTGGTCGCATCCCTGGAGCTGGTCGGCGAGACGGCGCCCACGCCGGGGACCGAAGAGGGCGCGGTCGAGACCGAGGACCCGGCGGCCGCAAACGAAAAGCAGTAGCGGTAATCGACCGTCGCGAGGCGGCGGAGACGGCGAACTCGGTAGACGCAGCGGCGACTCGGTACCCCCCGGATGGGGATTTCTCACCAGGGGTCCGGGTCCCTAGCTTTCCCCCTCCTTCGACGAGGAATTCATGGCGGATCGGCACGCGCTCTCCACGGACCCCGATCGGGTGCGGGAGCGGATGGACGCATCGAGGCAGGAGATGGCCGAGGCGCTCCTCGCCCTCCGGGAGCGACTCCGCATCCCCTACGACTGGAGAGGCGCCGTCCATCGCCGCCCCGCGCTCGCGCTTATCGGCGCCTTCGCGCTCGGTTTCCTGCTCGCGCGGCTTTCGACGCGCATGCGGAGGAGGGACGAGGGATGAGCCAGACGTCGAACGGTCCCACTGGGCCGGGCGAAAACCAGTCCGGATCCGGTCGACACCGAATCCAGCAGTTCGCCCACCACGCCGGCGCCCGGGCCGAACACATGCGGCAGGCGGTGGACGATCTCGACGAGCGCCTTCGCGCATTCGTTCGCGACCGCCCCGGTGCCGCGCTCGTCGGCGCCTTCGCCATCGGCTGGCTGGTGGGAAAGCTCGCCTCCAGGTTCTCGCGCTGATCGGAGAGGGACCACCCGATGCCTCCCGAATTTTCGCCCTACCAGGACAGGACGATGGAACAACCGGAACGGCACCTTCTCGATCTCCTCGCGGAGCTCGGCGAGACCGCCGTGGAACTCTACGAGCGCATCGATCTGCGCCGGGAGATGGAGGAACACCCCTACCGCACCCTCGCGATCGCCGCCGGGCTCGGCTACGTGCTCGGAGGCGGGCTCTTCACGGGCTTCACCCGGCGGATGGTCGGGATCGGCGCGCGCATCCTCCTCCTTCCCCTCGCGCAGGCCACCCTGGGCCAGATGATCTCCGAGCTGGAGGCGGACCTCCAAGAGGGCGATCACTGAGCCATCACCGGGTCCGAGCGCGCACCCGCCGGTGAGCCCTCGATGCGGGCCGAGCGGCACCTACTCCGAGGCGCTCGCCTGCGCCAGGATCGCCTTCCAGACCGCCTCCCATCCCGTCCCGTCCAGGGCGGAAAATCCGATCACCGGCAGGGAAAGCTGCCGCTCGATCGCGCGGANGGTCGGGATCCGCTTCGCCTTGCCGAGCTTGTCGAGCTTGGTCGCCACCACGATCGCGGGACGCTCGGTGGCCTTCAGCCACTCGATCATCTGCAGGTCGTCTTCGGTCGGACCCACCCGGGCGTCGACGATCACCACCACGCCGCAGAGGAGCTCCCGCTCCCGCAGGTAGGTCTCGATCATCTTCGCCCACTGCATCCGCTCCAGCTTGGAGACCTTGGCGAAGCCGTATCCCGGCAAGTCGCAGAAGCGGATCGAGTGCTTGCGCCCGCCCGCCTGCAGCTCCAGGTCGAAGAAATTCAGCCTCCGCGTGCGACCCGGCGTGGAGGAGACGCGCGCCAGTCCCTCCTTCTGCGCGAGGCGGTTGATCATCGTCGACTTGCCGACGTTCGAGCGGCCGACGAAGGCCACCTCAGGAAATGGTTCCCTCGGCCACTCCTCCCTCTTCGAGGCGCTCTTGACGAACTCGGCTCTGAGCACGCGCATCTTTCTTGTCCGCAGCGCTTCCCCCCTGTACCACAGGGACCGCCATGTCCGGACCCAGGCTTCGGCGCATCGGCCTCACCGGCGGCATCGCCTCCGGCAAGAGCGAGGTCTCCAGGCTCCTCGCCCGGAAAGGCATTCCCGTCATCGACGCCGACCGGCTCGCTCGCGAGGCGGTGGCGCCGGGTAGTCCGGCGCTCTTGCGCATCGCCGAGCGCTGGCCCGAGACGGTTCGCGACGGCAGGCTCGATCGGAAGGCGCTCGGCGCCATCGTCTTCGCCTCCGCGGCCGAGCGCAAGGCGCTCGAGGCCATCGTCCATCCCTGGATCCGAGCCGAGGCCTGGCGGCGCATGGACGAGGCGCTGGCGCGGGGGGCGAAGCGGGTGATCTACGAAGCGCCTCTCCTCTTCGAGACCGGCACGGCCGACGAGCTCGACGCGGTGATCCTGGTCGCCGCCCCCGAGGAGGTGCAGCGCCAGCGCCTGATGCGCCGCGACGCCCTCCGTCCCGAGGAGGCCGAGGCGCGGATCGCCGCGCAGCTTCCCCTGGAGGAGAAGCGGCGCCGCGCCACCTTCGTCATCGACAACGACGGCGACCTCGACGACCTCTCCCGCAAGGTCGATGCGCTTTGGGAGCGCATCGAGGCTTGCGATCCGGGGGACTGATCCCCAATCTCCCCGCCGGGGAGCGCCATGGGTCGAAGCCACCTGGTCACGGGCCTTCCCTCGTTTCTGGGGAGGAGGGTGGTCGGCTCCATCCTCGAGGAGGAGCCGGCGGCGCGGATCTTCTGCCTCGTCCCCCCGGAATCGGTCGAGGGGCTGCGCAACGAGCTGGCCAGCGAGGTTCGCGACGGTCGGATCGAGATCCTCGTGGGCCGGGAGAGCGCCATGCACCTCGGCCTGTCGGCGCGCGAGTACCGCCGCCTCCGCGAGGAGGTCCAGGCCATCCACCACCTGCCCCGCCTCGGCTTTGGCCCGGAAGGGCAGCGGGAGGCCCTGGAGGCGACGGAGAACGTCCTCGAACTCGCCCTGGAGAGCGCTTCCCTCGAGCGGCTTCACCATTACTCCGCGCCGCCCCTTCCCCGCGCGAGACCGGGCACCGCGCACTTTCGGATTCGCCCCGGCGCGGAGGCGCTACTCGCGCGGATGGAGGCCCGCATCCGGGGCGCCATGAACCGCCTGCCGGCGACCATCTTCCGCCCCTCCCGCCTCCTGGGGGACGCGAGGACGGGGGAATTCGTCCCCGGTACCATCCCCCTCGAACTCGCGTTTCGCCTGGCGCTTCCCCCCTTTCCCGTCCCCTTGCCCCCGCCCGGATTCGAATCGGCCCCCTTCCAGGCCGTCCCCGCCGACTGGGTGGCGCGGACCGCCCTGCGGCTCGGTCGGCGGGACGATACGGTGGGAAAGACCGTTCCCCTCGTCGATCCCGAGCCGGTGACGCTGGGATGGGTATGGCGCGAGGTGGCCCGGCGCCTGGGACGGCGCTCCTGGGAACCCCTGCGCTGGGTCCTGGGCGTCCCCCTCCTCGCCGGCCGGCTCCTCCTCCCTTCGAGCCGCGCTACCCGAGAAGAGGCCTGGAACGGCGTCGTCGAGCGCTGTCCCTCCCTCCCCTCTTATCTCGACCGCCTCCTCGCCTGGGCCGAAGCCCAGCTCCGCCGGAGACGGCGCGCTCCCGCCCCCGATCCCTTCGACTGAGCTCAGCTCATCTCGATCACACCGGCCTCGAGGAGCTCGGCGAGGATCTTCGCCGTCTGCATGCGGCTCATGCCGCTGAGCGCGTAGAGGTCCTCGACGGTGAGCTTTCCGTCGATCTGCGAGAGCAGAAAGCCGGCGCGGTGGTCGATGTTGAGCCAGAGGATCTCGTCGGGGCGCAGCACCACGCGGGGACGCGCGGCGACCGAGGCCAGCTTCGACTCGTAAAGGTGCGTGAGCGTCTTGCGATTCCGCGCGAGGTAGTCCTGCGCCAGCGGGTGGTTCGGCTCCAGCTCGAGGATCTTTTCCGCGACGCTCAGAGATCCCGAGAAGTCGCCGAGCTCGTGCAGCTCCTGCATCGAGCGAAGCAGCGCCGAAAGGTCCTCCCTGGAGGGATCCGGCTCACGCGCCACGGGCGCCGGCGGCGCGATCGCAACCTCCGGAGACCCCGATTTCGGCCGCCGCACCAGCTCCAGCAGGCGCCTGGCCCGATCGTTTCCCGGGTCGAATTCCAGGATGCGCAGAAAGCAGGCGGCCGCCTTTTCGTCGTCGCCGAGAACGTAGTGCCTGAGGCCCTCCTCGAGAAGACTGAGCGTCTCGTCCTTCACCCGCGGATCCCCCTCTGCTCCAGGATCGCCTCACAAAGCTCGACCGTCTGCTGCAGTCCGGCGAGGATCGCGTCCGGCGCTCCCTGGGGCATGTCGTGCCAGTCGCGCGCCGCCCGCAGGCAGGCCTCCGCCTTGGCCAGAGCCGCCGTGCCGAAGGTGCTGGCCAGGATGAAGTCCCGCGCCCGGGGAAGAAGCCGCTCGCCCTTCTCGAGGAGGAGCCGGATCGCCTCGCGCTGCGAGCGATCGTACGCGATCTGCGCGCTGGCGATCTCCTTGTCCTTTTCTCGCTGCACGATCCGCTGGAGCTCCTCGCTCGTCAGCCCGCCGAAGGAGCGGATCTGGATCGACTGCTCCAGGCCCGTCTGCCGATCCCGTGCCGATACCGAAAGGATGCCGTCGGCGGAGATGTCGAACTGCACCTCGATCTCCACCTCCCCTCGGCGCGCCTTTCGCAGAGGCGAAAGGACCAGCTCGCCGAGAACCTCGTTGTCCGCGGCGCGCTCGCTCTCGCCCTGCAGCACGAGGATCCGCGCGCTCTCCTGGTCGTCCCGCACCGTGGTGAAGACGTGCGAGGCGCAGGCCGGAACGGTCGTGTTGCGCGCGATGAGCACCGAGTTCCACCCGCCCGCGATCTCTACCCCGAGCGAGTGGGGTGTCACGTCGAGCAGGAGGAGATCGCTGGAGCGGTGCGCGATGGCGTGCGCATGCAGCGCCGCGCCCAGCGCCACCGCCTCGTCGGGATGAACTCCCTTGGACGGCTCCTTGCCGAAGATGCGCCGGACCAGGTCGCGAACGAGCGGCATCCGCGTCTGTCCGCCGACGAGCACGATATCGTCGATCTCCTCGGGCTCGACGCCTGCGTCCTCGAGCGCGCGCTCGACGATCGTCCCGGCGCGCTCCACGAGATCTCGGGTGAGATCCTCGAGCTTCTGCCGCGTGAGACTGAGCTGCAGGTGCAGGGCCGCGCCGGTGGAGGGATGCGTGAAGAGAAAAGGAAGGTCGATTCGCGTCTCCTGCAGCGAGGAGAGCTCGCACTTGGCCTTCTCCGCGGCGTCCCGCAGGCGCTGCATGGCCATCTTGTCGCCGCGCGGATCGACCCCGTGCTCCGCCACGAAGCTCTCGACCATCCAGTCGACGATGCGGCGGTCCAGGTCGTCTCCGCCCAGCGCCGTATCCCCCGAGGTCGCGGTGACCTCGTAGACCCCCTCCATCATGTCGAGGATGGAGATGTCGAAGGTTCCGCCGCCCAGGTCGAAGACCGCCACCTTGCCGCCCCGCAGCGCCCGGCCCACCCCGTAGGCCAGCGCTGCCGCGGTCGGCTCGTTGATGATCCGGAGGACCTCCAGTCCGGCGATGATTCCGGCGTCCCGGGTGGCCTGCCGCTGGCTGTCCGTGAAGTAGGCGGGAACGGTGATCACCGCCTTGCGAACCGGAACGCCGAGGTAGGCCTCGGCATCCAGCCGAAGTTCGCGAAGGACCGCGCCCGAGATCTCCGGGATGCTCAGGCTCTGGCCGTCGATCTCCACCCGAACGTCCTCGTTCACCCCGCCGGGAACGAGACGGTAGGGTAGATACTCCTGCAGCTTCTTGACGTACTCGGAGCCAAAACGACGGCCGATGAGCCGCTTGGCGCCGAAGATCGTCCGGGTCGGGTTGATGATCGCCTGCCGCTTGGCGATGGCGCCGACCAGCCGCTTGCCGTCGGCCGAAAAGGCCAGGACCGAGGGTGTCAGGGTCTGTCCGGTGCGGGAGGGGATGGTCACGGGATGTCCGTCCACGACCGTGGCGACGACGGAATTCGTCGTCCCCAGGTCGATCCCGATCGTCGGCTCCCTGTCCATCTCGGCGTGATCCCCCTCTTGCCCCCTCAACGGCCGAAGCAGCCGATGCTCGTGGCTTGCAGGCGACCGGACCGGGGGAGCGTATCGGTGGCCGGTGAATTCGTCAACGATTCCCCCCGGTTGCCGTCGCGGCAGGCCGTTTCCTGCAACAGGCTCTCAGGGCAAAAACAGAAAGACGGTGCCCACCGCACCCGCCGCCGCGCCCGTCAAGAGAACGGCGCTCCAGGTCTGGCGGGATTCGACCGTCTCCGCGAGACGGCTCGCCCGGCGCGCCTCCTCCACCGAGGCGTAGCTCCGCCTTCCCGCCTGCAGCGCTTCGAGGTCGGAGCGCGCCGAATCGGCTTCGACCGCAAGCCACGTCCCCACCGCCGCGAGCGCGACCGTCGCCCCCAACGCGCTCCACCGCGCCACTGGCCGCCACGAGGGTTCCGGATCCGGAGCCGCCAGGACCTGCAGGGGGAGGCTCTCCTCGGCGCGAGGGGCCGGAGCGAGGATCTCCCGGGCGAGCGCGGCCAGAGTCGCCTCGAGGTCCTCGCCCTCCACCGGCCGCGTCCAGCTACCCAGCCGCTCGCCCGCCGCCCCGAAGGCCCAGACGCGGATGGCGTCCTGCTCGAAACGCCAGGCCAGGAGCCAGTCCGCGCCGACCCGGGGAGCGAGACGAGCGGCGTGGTCGACCGCGTCGCCGAGCTTCGCTGCCTGCACGCAGACCGCTGGCCCCGCCAACACCGAGGTTTCCGCGGCGAGCGCCACCAGCAAGCGGGTCTCCTCCCCGGCCCGGATCTGCACCTCGTGGACGAGCGAACGCAACTCCTCAGCTCCGGCCAGCCCCCGCAGGACGAGCGAGTAGCGCCCCGGAGGTAGCGCGATCGACTGCTGCGTGATCCCCACCGGCACGCCTTCGAGCCAGACCTCGCCCCCATGGCAGCCGGTGCAGTCGACGTAGAGCCACCCTTCGGTCCGCGCGGAAGCCGCCGCGCGGACCTCGTCCCAAAGCTCGATCACCGGGCCCGGGGCTGCGCGTCGGACGGATTCCGGCAGGACGTGGATGGCTGCCAGCGGCGCGAGTACCCGCGCTGCCGCCTCGCGGTCCTGAAACCCTTCCAGGAAGACGAGAGCCAAGAGGAGGCGCACGTCGCGCCGCACCTCGAAGGGGATCTTCCCTCGATCGGCTTCGATGGCCGCGAGCGCCGTCTCGAGCTTCTGGCGCGCCGCCTCGTACTCCACCTGGAAGAAGAGCATCTCCGCCTCGGCGAGCGCCTCCTCGATCGAGGTGCGGTCGACCGATCCGAGACCGAGGCGCTCCACCAGCGCGGCGAGCGGAATGGCGCGGTCCTCGGAGGAGAGCTCGGCCGAGAAGGCCTGTAGCGCCGCCTGCAGTTCCGCCTCCGGCGCCGGCTCCCCGGTCTCGACGAGCCCGACGAAGGCCCAATCGGCTGCCCGTGCCGCCGTCGGCAAGGCGAGCGCCACGAGCACAAGGAAACTCGTCGCTCTCATGGAAAGGTCACGAAGATGGTGTCCCACGGTACCGCCAGCTCCAACTCGGTGACGGCGCCGAGCGCATCCTCGGCGCGAAAGACGTACCGCACGATCGCTTTCTTCGGCGGACACGTGGCAAACCACGGGCACTCTGCGTGGAGCTCAGCCTCGTAACGCGAGCCGCAGGCCCAGGTGTCTTCGACGACTGCCATGTTCTCGCGCCAAGAGGGGTCGTTATCGGGATGGACGACGAGTTCGAGGACGACGAGAGGATCACCGTCGGGATCCTCGACGTCGAAACAAAAGGGCTGAAAGCTGCGAACACCCTCTACCGCGAACCGCTGCACAATGGAGTAACCCAGTACAGTCGGCGGGTGGTTTCCGGGCTCGAGTTCGGCCTCGACCTTCGCCCGAGCGCCATTGACATCCTCCGCCTCGACGGAGATGGGGATCTTCTGGCCGAGGAGTTCGGGGCCGCCTTCGATCTCGATCCGCGGATCGAGCGATTCCGGATCGAGGATGCGGACCGCAGGATCGGGCGAGCTCCAGCGGATGGACCCGGGTCGCGGTGTATCGCCATCGGGGTCCAACCAAACGGGAAAGGTTCCCGGCTCCCGATACCAGAGGTAACGCCCCTCGCCGACGGCGACGTGGAGGAGCGGCCGCCCATCGTGGGCCGCGAGGCGCGGCGGCCGGTTGGAAACCACGACTTGCGTCGTGGCCGTGGCGATCGCGCCCTCCTCGTCGCGCACGACCACCTCGACCGGATAGCTCCCCGCGATGGGCTCGTTCGGCGGTGTGCGCAGGATCAGCAGGGGGTTCGGTCCCGCGCCCTCGAAGATCGCGGTACCCGAAAATCCCTGGGCACGGAAATGCCAGTCGTAGGTGAGGGGCCCCGCGTCGCGAACGACCGCCTCCAGGCGGACCTGGGCCCCACATCCAAATTCGCCGCAGTGGTGCTCGACCGCCTCGGGGACGACGATGCCCTCGATCACCGGCGGCCGATTGCCTGGCCGAAAGGCAAGGGTGGCCTCGCCGGGATCGAGCCCGTCGTCGGCCCGCACCCGGAGCCGGTGCTCGCTCTCCGCTTCACCGGGAGGGAGAGAAAGCCGGGCGAGAACCCCATTCGCCGAAAACGTTCCGTGACCCACGTATTCCCATTCGACCGCGAAGGCGTCGCCGTCGGGATCCGATACCTCGGCCCGAAACTCCGCCTCTTCGCCCGGCTGAAGGCTTTCGGGCGCGACGAGCCGCACGACCGGTGCAGAGTTGCGGGGGCCGATGGCCAGCGACTGGCTCACCTTGCGCCCGGCGGGAGAACGGGCGACGAGCGTCACCCCGAGACTCGTATGCGGCCGGATGACCCGGATCCGCGGCGAGCCATCGGAAGCCGGGGCGAGCACCTCGGCCGCGCCTTCGGGCTCCACCCGGACCTCGACCGAACCAACCGGCAGGGACGACTCGCCCAGTTCGAGGGTCACGACCTCGCCCACCCGAGCGCGGTCCGTGCTCGGCACGGCGCGCAACCGCGGGAGCGGATCGAAGATGCAATGCCCCTCGGCGCAGATCGCGTCGGAATCGCAGTCGTCGTCGACCTTGCACTGGTGAATCGCGGGCTGCGTGCAGCCAGCGAAAACGAGAAGCGAGACCCACCGGAGGATCCGCATGCCCCACCTCCCTCGTGCCGATGCGTTCCGCTTCACGGCCAGCGTAACAAGATTTCGCCGCGCCGTTGAGAACTTGGCCGAGGAGGGAGCAAAGCAAGAAGCGAGCCCGGTCCCGCTCCGCCGGAGCGGTTGCTCTGCCGCCACATCGGGGAGGAACCGGGCCCGCCCACCGGGCCCGGCCCGACGGTCCCCCGCGAATCTAGACGGTCTCGCGGATGGCCTGCTCGAGAATGGCCACCGCCTCGTCGATCTGGACGTGCTCGACGACGAGGGGAGGGGCCAGCCGCACCACGCGCTCCCCGGCGGCGTTGACGAGCATGCCGAGCTCCCGGCAGCGCCCGATGGTGGCGGCTGCCGGGACCGGGAGCTCGACGCCCCAGAGCAGGCCGAGTCCCCGTACCTCGACCACCTTCTCCGGCCCCAGCCGGCGCACCATCTCGTGAAGACGCGCCTCGAGGTAGCTCCCGGCCACCCGCGCGCGCTCGAGGACGCCGCCTTCCAGCAGCTCGTCGAAGACCGCGGAGGCGCACCGCGCCGCCAGCGGGTTCCCGCCGAACGTGGAGGCGTGGGTTCCCGGCGTCAGCGCCTCTCCGAATCGCGCCTTGGTGCACATGGCGCCGATGGGGATGCCGTTGCCCAGCGCCTTGGCGAGGGTCATCACGTCGGGCTCGACCCCGTAGTGCTGGTAGGCGAAGAGGCTTCCCGTCCTCCCCATTCCCGCCTGCACCTCGTCGAAGATGAGGAGGATGCCCTCTCGGTCGGCGATCTCGCGTAGGCCCTGCAAGAACTCGCGGGTCGCGGGCCGCACGCCCCCCTCGCCCTGGACCGGCTCCACGAGGATGGCCGCGGTTTTCGGCCCCACCTTCTCGCGGACGGAGCCGAGGTCGTTGAAGCGCGCGTGGAGGACGCCAGGGACCATCGGCTCGAAGCCTTCCCAGTACTTCGGCTGGCCGGTGGCCGTCACGGTAAAGAGGCTGCGCCCGTGAAAGCTCCGCTCGAAGGCGACGATCTCGTAGCGGTCTCGGCCCTGGAGACGCTGCCATCGGCGCGCCAGCTTGAGCGCCGCCTCGTTGGCCTCGGCGCCGGAGTTGCAGAAGAAAACCCGCTCTGCAAAGGAGTTGCGGCAGATCCGCTCGGCAAGCTCGATCTGCGGCGTGCTGTAGACGACGTTCGAGGCGTGCCAGAGCTCGCGGGCCTGCTCGTCGAGGGCCTGGACGAGCCGCGGATGGCAGTGGCCCAACCCGACGGTGGCGATCCCGGCGATCATGTCGAGAAAACGGCGCCCGTCGGCATCGAATACGTAGCAGCCCTCTCCTCGAACGATGGCGATGGGTTGCTGCTTGTAGTTGCCGACCAACACCCGCGCAGCGCGGTCGGCCCATTCGCGATTCTTGCTCATTGCACTCTGCACGAGGAAACGCCCGGGCCACGCCCGGGCGTTTCCGGATCAACCTTGGGATCGCCTCGGCTTACAGAGGATTGCAGAAGCCGAAGTCACCTCGCATCGTGCAACCCCACAGGGCCGCGTCGCCGCAATCGCTCGGTTCGTCGCAGAGCTGCCGGCAGACCTTGTTGCTCGATCCCACACAAGTGAATCCCGGCTCGCAATCGTGGGGGAGATCGCAGCGATCCTCGTCGCCATTCTCACCCGGCGGAGCACAGTAGCCCGTCGTGCCGAGAGCCATGAGGTCGATGTAGCAGGCGAGACCCTCCCCGCAGGAGTTCGGGTTCCACGGATCGCACCGGTTCACGCACTGCCAGTTCTCCCCGTCGAGGGCCATGCAGGTCTGGTCGGCCTGGCAGAGCTGGCCGCCACACTCGCACTGATCCTTTTCCGGGTTGCAGACGTAGCCGGGCTCGCACTCGTACTGGCAGGGAATCCGACCCGTACACTCTCCGCGGTAGCAGAGCTGCCCCTCCTCGCAGACGACGCAGGCGTCGCCGGTACCGCCGCAGCAGCAGGCGCCCGTATCCAGGTCGCATACGGCATCCCCGCTGCACGCCACGGCCTCGCACTTGTCCCGGGCGCCCCTGCAGATCCAGTCGCCTTCCTCGTTCACGCAAGCCTGCCCCGTCTCGCACACCGGGCCGGTCTCCGTTCCGCAGTGGCAAGCCCTGTCCACCGGGTTGCAAACGGAGTTCTGCGGACAGTTCACGCCCTTGCACGGATCGTCCACGCAGACGCCGTCGACGCAGCTCTCGTTATCCGCGCAGATCTCGCCGCCGCACTTGCAGCGGCCGTCCGTGGAATCACAGGTCTGCCCCTCGGGGCAGGCCTGGCCGGCGCACGGATCGGGGACCCCGCAGCGATTCTGGACGCAGATCTCCCCCTCGGAGCAAGTCGTGGCGCCGCACTTGCACACGCCGTCCGTGGGGTCGCAGGTCTCGTTGCGATCGCAGACGACGCCCACGCAGCGGTCCTCGGTGCAGAAGGGCACGCCCTCCGCGGTCACCACGCAGACCTCGTTCGACTTGCAGATCATGCGGGAATCTCCGGTCCCGCACTTGCACACGCCGTCCGAGGGATCGCAGGTCAAGGGCGCCGCGCAATCGACGCCGTCGCAGAGGCTCTTCCCCTCCGTCTCTTCGCCGTCGCACGCCGCCCCAAGGGCAGCGACGACCGCAGTCAGCGCCGCAATGAGAAGCCAACGATGCATGGAATTCATCAGTCGATCCTCACGCTGGGTGACCTGTTCGGGGGGCGCCGCCTTGGCGGCGCCCCCTCGACCGGGAACGGTCAGTTCGCCTCCTCGGAGCGGTTGCGCCTCGACCGGACCATGCCGAGCAGCCCGAGCATCGCCACCGCGAATCCGAGCCCGGAGGCGGGCGACGAGCCCGTGGCCGACGAGCCGCAACCCGAGTCCGACTCCTGGGCCGGCGCCGAATTGTCGGCCCTCGCCACCGTGTGATGCCGAGTCCGGCGAGCCCGACTCGCCCCGTCGGCGTGCGCAGCTCGAGGAGCAGGGAGTAGTTCCCCGGCTCGGCACTCGGGCTGATGGTACCCCGGATCCAGTAGCCCTCGAGGTCTCCTTCGAGAACCAGGCCGCTCGGGAGCCGCCCCTGGACGATGGTGACCATGGCCCGCTCGCTCACCTCGATGCGCTCGTCCACCCCGGCACCCTGCGGGAACGTTCCCAGGTGGCTGCGGAGGAGGTGGATCACGGGGTTGTCGATGACGAGCGAGTAGAGCCGGCTCGCCCGCATTCCCTCGAAGGTGGCGCTCACGTTGACCATGAAGGCGCCGAACTCCTCGGGCAGACCGGTGATGCAGACCGCATTCGCCTCCGTGTAGTAGGTCAGGCCTCGCGGCAGCCCGGTCACGCTCCATTCGTAGACGGCCTCGCCCGGTCCATCGACGCGGACGCAAGCCCTCCCATCGGCGCCGTAGGGCTCGCCGACCGTGCCGGCAGGCAGACTCTCCTCGACGAACTGAATGCTCTTGGTCCCCGTCACGAAGATGGTCAGCTCCTCCACAGCGGTCGCGCCGCGCTGGTCGGTGACCTCGGCGAGGAAGCGGTAGGCACCCGGCGTCGCCACCGGCGGAACCGGGGTGGGATTCGTGATCATGCCCGGGGTGTCAGGGCAGGGAGTCATGCTGACCAGCACGCCGTCCGGCGTCAGGCAGAAGCCCGGCGGCAGCGCCGAACCCTTCCCGTCGAGGGCCCGGGCGCGCCAGGTGTACGGCGGCTTGCCTCCGTTGGCCTTGAGTTCGACGGGACCGTAGTTCGAGTACCAGAACGCAGGCGGCAGCGAGTGCCTCGGGATGCTCAGCGCGCCTTCGGGCGCGCGGATTCGCAGCGAGAAGGTCCGCCTCGTGACGAGCGCCCCGGACCGCACCTGCACCGTCAGCACGTAGTCGCGCGCCTCGTCCGGAATGCCGCTCAGGTGGCCGGTCTCCGGATCGAGCTCCAGCCAGGCGGGAAAGCCCCCCACCTTCTCCCACTTGTAGCCTCCCATTCCACCCGTGGCCCAGAGGGAGTGGTTGTAACGGACGCCCACGGTCCCGCTCGGCAGGTATTTCGTCTCGATGACGAGATCGGGCTGGTGGACGCGGAGCTTGAGGGGCAGGGCGCGGACGTTGTTCGTCTCGGAGAGCTCGTCGAGCCTGTCATTGGGATCCAGGACGATGCCGAAGTAATACTCGCCGGGAGGCGTGCCGGGGGGAACGACCACGAGATCCAGGCGGTGGTCGATGCCATCGTTCGTCGGCCAGTTGTCATCTTCGAGCCAGACGACCTTGGGATCGATGTAGCTGTGACCGAGGCCGTCCACCGAGCCGTAGACCGGAACCGGGATCTGCAGTGGCGAGACGTATTCCACCAGACTGATGTAGTAGCCGTACTCGAAGCTGGCGGGGAGCGGTCCGACGTTGCGGATGCGCCGCTCGACGTTGAAGGGCGTCCCGGCGATCACGTCGAGGGTCGGCAGCGGAACCTTCAGATCCTCCGCGACGAGATCCGCGCGCGGCTTCTGGCAGTCGAGGGTGAGGGCCGCCTCCTCCTCGTCGGGAAGCAGCCATTCCTCGTTGGTCAGCGATGGAGCGGGCTCCACGTTGGGGATGACGGCGGGTGAGAGCTTGACGAAATCGTCGAACGGCTTGCGGCCTTTCTCAGGATCCTTGTCGTCCTCGAAGTCCCGCGTCTCGCTGGGAATCGTCCCGACAAATTCGACTTCGATACACTGATCCGGCTCGATGTAGAGCGTGCACGCATATTCGTTTGCCAGCTCCGCCTCCATCAGATACGGGTTCCGGAGACACCGCGTACCATCTGGGCAGCCGTTGTTGACCTGGCTGTCGTCTGGATCACAGGGCTGGTAGCAGCGAAACCGCACGCAAACATCGCCGTCGTTGGGACAAAGGCTGGGGTCCGGTTCGAGTCTCCACTTGAACAAGAGCTCGTCCCAAACGTCGCGGCCGCAGAAGACCGGGAAGGACTGGGTGAATCCGGATGCCCAGTTCGCAGCGCCGGCACCGTTGGCGCCAAAAGCGTACTCCATGTGTAGGGCAACGGCCGGCCCATCGCCCTCGTTACAGACTTTGGCCTTCGCACGAGTGGGCTGGCCCTGGACACACCCCAGGGGCATCTCGAACCAGAACTCCTCGTTCTCGAGAGACAACTCCGAGAGGAGCATCTTCATCTTGTTGCCGGCGACCGAAGGCAGGCTGGCATATACCGGGATCGGGGTCGAATTGTCCCTGTAGGTGACTTCGGCCCCGAGAACCCAGTCGACCGTGTTAATCCTCCCAGAGAATGGGATCATGACCTCGAAGGCTTGCTGCTGGGTCTGCCCTGGGTCGATGGGCGTCTCGAAGATTCCTCCCGCCCGCAGGAAAAATGGGTCTTCAAGGTCGTCGACAATGTGTTTGCTCTCGGGCTTGGCGAGCCAAACCCTCTCGTTCATCGCCNCCTGCCTCGTCTTTTCGTCCCCGGATAGCAGGTCTTCCACGAANTCGACCGGGATGATGAAGAACTCCACGAGAATCGGGTTGGGCTCGCTCGTCGCCGGGACCGCGCCATCGTTGCGAAGGGCGATCGTCACCTCGAAGGTGTCCATCGGCTTCGCCTCGGCGGGCGGCTTGGAAAGCGAGACGATGCTCAGCTCCGGGCCGAAGGAAAGCGGCTGGTCGTGGCAGGCAAAGTTGTTTGCCTTTCCCGCGGAACCGTTCATCTCGGTGCCCGTGTCGCCCAAGCCGACCATCGCCTGCACGCAGACATAGGGCCCGAGGTATGGCATCAGATCCCGCTCGATTTCGAAGCGGAGCTCGAGCTGAGGCGTCGCGGGATCGTCGGTCGTGATCTCCATCACGCTCTGCGGATCGGGGTAGCCGGAAAGAATGCTACCGTGGGAGAGGACGCGGTCTGGGCGGACGATGAGCTCACCGTTGGTACCGACGTAGAGCGCCGGTGTTTTCGCGAAGTAGACGCGATAGTGCACCGGATCCTTGGTCGCGACCTCGGAGATGTTGAGGATCTCGCCCGTCAGCTTGACCCAGGCGACGAGCTTGCCGGAGGTGGGATCGGTGTCGAGGCCGTAGGTGACGGAGTCCGGATCAATCGTTGCGACGACGTCGGCCTCGTTGCCGGGGCGGGAGGAGCTCCAGACGCCGTACTGGATGACCGTCCCTTCGCGCGGGAAATGCGCCCGCTGGCAGCCGGCCTGAGGACATTCGGGTAGCGCATTGCTGAAGAGGCTGCCGTCCCCGTTCTTGATGCCGACCCGGACCGAACTCCAGTCGGCAGTCCCTACGAGGTCGATTTTCCCATAGTGGAACTGGATTACGCCGGAGTTCTCGAAGATGTGGAGCTGCGCCTGGAAGAGCACGTCCGATTGCTGACCGTTGGACGTCTTGGCGGCGCACTGCCACTCCACGACGAACCTCCGGTCCGGAGCGACCCCGGCCGTCGTATACCGAACCCGGGTGGTGTCCGTATGGTCGCAGAAATGGTCGCCCCACCAGACGGCGAGGAGATTGCCCGGCTGGCTGCCGCTGTTGAGAGCCGTCGGATTCGCGTCGGCGGGCGCGGCCACCACCTCCGGACCGTTCACCCCGCTGTAACCGAGGGTGACGTACCCCTTGCGGCCCAGCCTGACTCGGTCGAAGGTCTGCCCGTAGAGCTGGATCTCGAAGCCGAGGTCGAACGAGGTCCGCGCTGTCGTTGAAATTATTGGGAGGCGAGTACTTTTCGATCGTCTTGAAACTATCCACCCAGCGGAAGGGCCCCGGATTCGCCCCGCCGAGCCCCGGCACGACCAGAACCGCGAGGGCGAGCAATCCCAACAAGCTCCTCATCTTCGCTCCCATACGAGACGGCTCCCTACGAGCGCCCCGGAACCGGGGAATGGGAAGGGTATCCCCCTCCCGGGTATCCGCGAAACCGATTCGCCACGTGACGGGGAACGGCTGCCCGGACGAGCGGGCTTCGAGGCGACGAGACCGGCGCTCACGTCGCCCGGTCCGCCCTCCTTCGAACTCCTCAACCCGCATAGCATAGCTCCGGGACGAATCCGGCTCCCACGCGCGATTCCAAGGTTCGAAAGCGGATCGGAACAGGAACGGCCCCCTCCTGTCAAGCCTCACCCGGTCGGCCTGCAGCCCGAGAACCGCGACTTTCCCTCGTCCGGAAATTCTCCGCCTCTGTCGCAGCGATCGCTACGTCCGAGGCCTGCCCGGCTCCCGTCGGTGCGCAACCGCCGCGACGCGGTGCGGGAGCGCCGCATCTGACGCCGCGCAAGAATTTGAAGATTTTTCTTTTGAATTGAAATGTATCGGTGGTAAAGGCGGTTTCGGTGAGGGTGACCCGGCCTTCCACCGAGCGACGGGGTCGGGGTTCGTTGTTTCGACATGGTGGAGAGACTAGGATACCCTCCGCCAGACAAACAGGAGAGTTCAGATGGCACGAAATGCCGGGAATCCACTCGCAGAGGCCCTTGACAAGCGCATCCGGGCGGTGGTCGAGGAGGCGGTCCAAACCATCGTGCGCGACGAGGTGCGCACGGTGCTCCGCGAGGAGCTCGTCTCTCTCCTCGGCTCGATGGCCGGAGCGACGCCTGCCCCGAGCGCGATGAAGCGCCGCGCACCGGGACGGGCTCCCAAGGCCGGCGCCCGGACGGCCAAGGCGCCCAAGGCGACCGGTGCTGCCCGGGGCCGCGCGAAGGCGGACGGCGAGGATACCACCTGCGCCGTCAGCGGCTGCAACCGCCCGTATCGCTCTCGCGGGTACTGCGCCGCGCATTATCAGGCGGCGCGCAAGTACGGCTGGCCGATGCCCTGCCCCAAGGATTTCGTGCCGCCTCCGCGCCCTGCTCGCGGGCGTCCTCCGAAGTCCGCCGCCGCGGCCACCGGCTGAGCCTGCCTGCGAACGCGCTTCGAAAGGAGCCGCCGCCGCGGCTCCTTTTTTCATGGCGGTTCAATGCGCCTGGGAGACGGTCCGCGCGATGGAGGTCTTGAGCGAGGGCGTCACCGACGCCGGTCCCAGCCAGACGCGCCAGAGCTTGCGCACGATCAACTCGTCGTCGAGGCGATTGGCCTGCCCCGAGATGTCGACGACCAGGACCGAGCCCTGGCTGTGGATGAGGATTCGTTGGCCGTTCTTGCCGTCTCCGGGGATGGTGGAGATCAGACGGTCCACCCGATCCGCTGGAAGCACGCCGCTCAAGGATTCGCGAAAGGCGCTGGCGATCCGATCCTTCGAGATGTCGCGGACGAGTTGCATGATCACCAGCTTGTCGGCGCGGGCGGACTCGAGGTGCTCGAAGAAGGCCGCGTCGTTTTCGAGCGCCTTGCGGAGCTCGTCACCGCTCTTGCCGGCATGCCGCTGCGCGACGTAGCGGCCCACGACCTCGTCGTAGCGATCGGCATCGATGCAAAAGGCGGCCGCGTAGGCCTTGAAGAAGAGGACCTTGCGCACGCCGGCGCCGATACATCGATACGTCGTCGAGCCTGCTTTCGTCGTGACGTCGAACCGCGTGCCGGTCGAATCGTCGACGACGTGGCGGGCCGGAGGCGTGGCGGCGGCTCCGGCCCCTTCGGTGGCAACGAAGGCGAGAAGGAAGGCGGCAAGGACGTTCGGGCTCATGGGCCCATGGTACCGCCGGTCGGACGTCGCAACAATTCGGGGAGCTTTTGGGTGAACGCGCCCCGCGCCAGAACCTGCGTCGCCCCCGCTTCGCGCGCGGCGCGGATGGCCTCCACCCGGTCGTGGCGCGAAAACGCGATCAGGGGCAGGTCCGGGAAGCTCTGACGAAGCTCCCGCACCCAGGCGAGGGGATCGCCCTCGCCATCCAGGTCGACCACCGCGATGCCGGGAGCCTCCGACGAGGTCCGCGGTGGACTTGCATCCAGTCGCTCCACCCGCCAGCCGAGCTGGCGTGCGACGGTTTCGATCCGGGTGGCGAAGAGAAAATCCCGACAGCCGAGGAGGAGGAGCGGACCGTTCACGCCGGATCCTCCGGCGCCCAGACGATGCGCGCCTGTCCACCGCTCGAGACGGAAAGCTCCTTTCCTGACGCCGCCCGGTCGCGCTTGACGTAGCCCAGGGCCTTCGGCTCGCCGCCCTCGGGGTCGGGGTCGACCACGCTGGTCAGCTCACCGACGACCGGTCCCTCGTCGAGAAGGGTATCGCCGGGGCGAGCGCCGGCAGGGACCTCCAGTCGAACGAGTCGGCGCCGGACCGCCCCGCGGTACGTGGCCTTGGCGATCACCTCCTGGCCGACGTAGCAGCCCTTCGTGTAGCTGATGGCCTCCCGCAGGTTCGCCTCGAGGGGGATGGTATCCTCGCCGAGTTCGTGCCCCCAGCGCGGCACGCCTCGCAGCACGCGCGCGGCCTCGAGCGCGGCCTCCCCCACCGGCCCGCCGCCGAGGCGACGAGCGGCATCGACGAGAGCACGCCAGATCGAGACGGCGCGACCCGCCTCGCACCAGACCTCGAGGCCCGGGATGCCGAGCAAGAGGGAACCGACGACAAGGACGCGCCCCTCCGGCGCGTCGACCCGACGATTCTCGTAGGGTGCGAGCGGGGGTACCTCCACGCCGAGCGCGGCGGCGACCGCCTCGAGGGCCCGCGGTCCCCACGCGCCGAAGCCCTGCCAGTCCTCGCCGAGGTCCTGAAGCTCGCAGTCCTCGGAGATGAGGTGCTGGTCCAGGTGAGCGAAGATGGACTCGCGCGCGGCATCGGGCAGGTCGACCCAGATCTCCTCCTCGCCGAGGCGGAGGACGCGGCAGTCGCCCAGCATGCGCCCACGAGCGTGCACGATGGTGGCGAGGTTGCCCTGGCCCGGGCGCAGGGCGTTGACCTCGTTGGTCACCATGCCGTGCAGGAAGGAGGCCGCCTCGGGGCCGACGACTCGCAAGAGCCCGCGAAAGGAGAGGTCGGCCACGCCAACGGCCTCCACGAGGTGGCGATACTCCTCGTCCCGCGGGCCATAGCCCTCGACCTGCTCGATCCCGTCCTGGACACGGAGACGGGCGCCGAGCGCCTCGTGCTCCGCCCTCAGCCTCAGCGTGCGCGTCATGGGCTGCATATAGAGCCGCGCCCGCGGGACCGCAATCAGGCCAGCGCCGCCTTCAGTGCGTCGACGTACTCGCGGAGCGTGGCCGTGCCGCCCAGGTCGCGGGTGCGGACCTTGCCCTCGCCGAGAACCTTCTCGATGGCACCGCGCAACCGCGCCGCCGCCTCGTGCTCGCCGAGATGCAGAAGCATCATCTCCGCAGAGAGGAGGACCGCGGTGGGGTTGGCCACGCCCTTGCCCGCGATGTCGGGGGCAGTGCCGTGGACCGCCTCGAATACGGCGGCGGTATCGCCGATGTTGGCGCCGCCCACCACGCCGAGCCCTCCCACGAGACCGGCGCAGAGATCGCTGATGATGTCGCCGTAGAGATTTTCGAGAAGAAGCACGTCGAACTGGGACGGATCGAGGACGAGCTTGGTGCACAGCGCGTCGACGATCACGTCCTCGAATTCGATGTCGGAGTAGTTGCGAGCGACGTTGCGCGCCGACTCGAGGAAGAGGCCGTCCGAAAGCTTCATGATGTTGGCCTTGTGGACGACGGTGACCTTCTTGCGCTTGTGTCGACGCGCGTACTCGAAGGCGAAGCGGGCGATGCGAGTGGAGGCCCTCTCCGTGACGATCTTGATCGCCTCGACCACGCCGGGGACGACGATGTGCTCGAGCCCCGAATACAGGCCCTCGGTGTTTTCGCGAACGACCACGAGGTCGACGTTTTCGTAGCGGCTCTTGATGCCCGGGATGCTCTTGACCGGCCGCAGGTTGGCGTAGAGGTCGAGCGCCTTGCGCAGGCCGACGTTGGCACTGCGAGAGCCGCGGCCCACGGCGGTCGCCGTCGGCCCCTTCAGCGCCACGCCGCTGCGCGCGATCTGCTCGATGGTGGCGTCCGGGAGGTTGCTGCCGGTGCGGACCTCGACCTCGGCGCCCGCGTCGGCCCGCTCCCACTCGATCTTCACGCCGGTCGCGTCGATCACTTCCCGGGCCGCCTCGACGACCTCGGGTCCGATTCCATCGCCTGGGATGTAGGTGACCTTGTGTGCCATCGTCTGCCTTCCCTCGTCTCGCCGCCCCTCTAACACATTTCGAGGGAGCTTGCCCGAGGGCATGGCGGCCGGCCGTCCGGAACGCAACACGGACGAGGGGAAGCAGGAGCGCTCCCTTGACGGGCTGGTGGGCCGCGGTTAGCTATCGACGGGCCGTGCGGTTGGCGCACGCATCCCTTCTCGGAACGCATCCACGCGGGAGGACTGACATGTCCAAGATCGAGGCGAAGGATTTCAGCTACCTCATCGGGAAGGTCGAGGCTTTCTCGGAGGCGCAACTTCGGGCTCACTTCGGCCTGTACCAGGGCTACGTCAACAAGCTCAACGAGATCCGCGAAAGGCTCGGGAAGGCCGACCGCTCGACGGCCAACTACTCCTTCAGCGAGTACTCCGAGCTTCGGCGCCGCGAGCCGGTCGCCTACAACGGCACCGTGCTGCACGAGCTCTTCTTCCAGAACCTCGGCAAGGACGGCGACGTCTCGCCCGAGCTGAAGAAGGCCATCGAGGAGAGCTTCGGTTCCTACGACGCCTGGATGACGGACATCCGCGCCTGCCTCGCCTCGGCGCACGGCTGGGCCCTCCTCGTGTACGACTGGAATTTCAAGAAGGTCCAGAACGTGCTGGTGCAGTCCGAGCATCACGTGGGGCTCTGGCCCAACATGAGTGTGCTCGCCGCCATCGACGCCTGGGAGCACGCCTACATGATCGACTACGGCACCAAGAAGCCGGACTACATCGCCAAGGTGGTGGGCGACCTCAACTGGAAGGTGATCAACGAGCGCTTCTCGAAGATCAACCCGCGCTGAAGCGCCGGCGCTTCGATCGTTTCGTACGGCCTCCGCTGCGGCGGAGGCCGTTTTTCTTTCCAGCCAGGCGAGCGAGCCCCTGGGGAACCGCCTGTGGCTTCCCGATCCGGACGACCCTGCCGATCGTTTGCTGCGGCGGAGGTACCGCCCGAAGGAGGTTCGCATGAAGAGGAGCAAGCTCGTTCTTCTGGCCGGGTTGCTCGCGGTCCCGGGCCTGGCGATCGCCCAGGGCGACATGGAACGACAGCCCGACTCGGACATGCCGGGCATGGAGACCTCGCCCAGCCAGGTCAGCGCGCAGATGTTCAAGAACAAGGACAACTTCGACCTGGAGGGGACCGTCTCCTCCGTCGATCCCACGCAGCGGCAGATCACGATCCAGCGCGAGGGCATGCCCTCCGTGGAGCTGCAGGTCGCCAGCGACACCGAGGTGAAGGTGAACGGGGAGGAGTCCAGCCTCTCCCAGATCCAACCCGGCGACGAGGTTCGCACGGAGTTCAACCTGGCGCAGGACCAGGCGATCGCCGTCAAGGTGGAGGCAAAGGAATCCAAGGAGCGCCGCTCGCGCGAACGGCGAGAAGGCGAGCGGACGCGCGGCTACTAGCCGCCCGATCCGGCAAGGAGAGGGGCGCCGGGCGGAGAGGATCCGCGCCGGCGCCTCGTCGTCCTCGCCCGGAGCCCATTGACCCGGCAGGTCGCTTTCTCTAGGCTCCGCGGCGACCCATGGGCCACGACACGCACGAGGAAACGGTGGTTCCCACCAGCGCGGGAACGCTCGCCGATGCGGGCCCGGCCAGCCGGGCTCTTCCCGAGATCCCGGAGGACCGGCTCGATTCCGACGCGCTGAGCGTGATCCACCGCCTGCGCAGCTTCGGGCACCAGGCCTACCTGGTCGGCGGCTGCGTCCGCGACCTTCTCCTCGGCAGGCAGCCGAAGGATTTCGACGTGGCCACCAGCGCCCACCCCGGAGAGATCCGCGCGATCTTCCGCAACTGCCGGCTCATCGGGCGGCGCTTTCGGCTGGCGCACGTCTACTTCCGCGACGGCAAGATCGTCGAGACCGCCACCTTCCGCACCAATCCCCGCATCGAGGGCGAGGCGCAGGACCTCCTCATCACCCGCGACAACGCCTTCGGCACCGCGGAGGAGGACGCCCAGCGCCGGGACTTCACCGTCAACGGGCTCTTCTACGACGTGGTGCTGGGCAAGGTTCTCGATTACGTGGGCGGCAAGGCCGACCTCGAGCGCCGCATCCTGAGGACGATCGGGGATCCGGACGTCCGCATCCAGGAGGATCCGGTCCGGCTGCTCCGGGCGGTCCGCCTCGCCGCCAAGCTCGGCTTCGAGATCGAAAAGGAGACCTGGGACGCTCTCGTCCGCCACAAGGGGGGGCTGGCACGATGCGCCCCCGCCCGCGTCCTCGAGGAGGTCTTCCGCCTCCTGCGCTCGGGCCACGCGCGGACCTGTCTGGACCTCCTCCTTCGTCTGGAGGCGCTGGACATCCTCCTTCCACCGCTGGCGCGTCACCTGCGCCAGTCGGGTCCCGAGGCGGTCGAGGCCTTCCTCACCTCGCTGGGCCGCCTAGACGAGATCGTCCAGGCCGGCCACCTCCCCGACGACTCGGTCCTCCTCGCCGCCCTCCTCGTCACGCTCGCGGTGGAAGAGGAGCGCCAGCGGCAGGCGCGGCACCAGGAAACCACTGCCGCCCCGGCCGCATCAGCGGCGGATGCAGGCTCCGAGGAGGAAGCGGCCGACGCCGGAGAAGAGAGCGAGGAGTCGGTGAGCGAGGAGTCGGCGGAGGCGGCGCCCGAGGAGCCGGCGGCCGAGGCCGAGGAAGCGGAGGAGGCCGCCGAGGAGGTGCCGGAGATCGGCGAGCCGGTGGCCATTCCCTGGGCGGTCTCCGCTGCCGCGGCGAGCGTGGAGGAGTTTTTGCGCGAGCTCTCGCGAACGGCGCGTCTCCCCCGACGCATCTCGGAGAGGGCCAGGACGCTGCTTTCCACCTTCCGCGGGCTACTGGGCAAGCGTCGGCGGCGCACCTCCCCGCTGCGGATCGTCCGGCAGAACCACTTCCCCGACGCGCTCCTCGTCCTCTGGCTGTGGTCGCAGGGTACCGGAGAGGCGCGCGACCGCGTCGAGCAGTGGGTGGAAAGGGCGCGGACGGCGGGCGTCCGGCTGGCCTGGCTCGAGGCGCTCGAAGGCGAACCGCCGGAGATCGAGGAGGTGAAAACCGCCGCTCCCGTGGAGAAGGGCGAGGCGAAGCGAGCGAGCGCCGAGGAAAAGCTCCCTCCCGAGGCGGAGCGAAAGCCGCCGCCCGGCCCCATCGACTTCCTGCCCTTCTAGCAAATCCCTTTTCGCCGAGTTTGCGTGGCGGCGGGAGAGAGATTGTCCCCTCCCGCCGCATCCGTTGCCTTGGCCTCGTCTTACTCGAAGTGATCCGCCGGAGTCTCCGGAAAGACCGGCGTGGGCTCGGTCACGAAGAGGAGCGCGGAGTTCAAGGCGAGCTGCTGGTTGGAGTTCCGGCCCCAGCACCAGACCACGCCGGCAACGTCGACTCCGCAGACGTGCCCTCCCCCCGACGAGACCGTCTCGAAGACCCACCTCTCGTCCTCGGCAACCCGGTAAGGGACGACCGAAGGCTCGAGGGCGGATCCGGTGAAGCCGGGGATCAATATACTACCCCAGAAGTCGAGCGCCCCTTCTGCCGTGAGGGCGAAGTTGAATCCGTCGCCCGCGGCGACGTGGGCGTAGCGCGCCTCGGTCAGCACCGGATGGGGAGCGAGTCGGTACTGGCCGCTTCCGGACTGGCCGTCGCCGAGCTCGCCC
>NICF_comb_assmDRAFT_10000332_pt1 | contig 39980 bp, 34 predicted proteins | sample NewIslPassag4_SG_FD_11279 | JGI IMG/M metagenome (IMG submission 11279)
TGCGGGAGTTGACGGGACTGCACCTTCGCACGCTCAAACGCTCCGTGCGTGCGCTGGCGGAGGCCCGGTGGATCGCGCTCGCCCAGGAAAACCGGCTGGCGCCCATCTGGTTTCGGCTGCAGCATGCCGACCAGGCGCTGAAAGAGGAAGTCGAAAGGCGCATGGAGCGGGCGGAGTACCGCGGCGAGGCACTGATGCGTGCTTACCTTTCGCTGATTACGGCCACCCGGGAGTGCGAGGACGGGGCTCGGCCCGAGTTTCTCGTGAACCCGGCCAGCGGCGAAAGGATGGAGCTCGACCGGTACTACCCGTTGCACCGGGTGGCGTTTGAGTTCAACGGCAGGCAGCACTACGAGCCGGCGGGGCCGTTCACGAAAGTCCAGGTGGACGCCCAGAAAAAACGCGATCGGCTGAAGCGCTGGATCTGCGAGCAGAAGGGGATCAAGCTGGTCGTGGTTCATGCGGAAGACCTGTCGCTGCTGCGGATGCTGAGGAAGGTGGGCTCGTTGCTTCCGCTGCGGTCGCTACGGGGCTTTAAGCGGACGATCCGGTTTCTCAATGACTGCGGGGCCCGCTACCGGGCAGCGGCGGCCGCGGCTGTGTAACGAAACGCCCCGAAACGCTCCCCGCCTAACGCCACATGCAGCTAGCTGCAAGATTGAGACTCTCCTCCTGACGACAGTGCCCTCACTGTTCACATACAGTGCAGCGAGTTTGCTCCTTCGTCTCACAAAAAGGAGCTGCGGCTCACAAAGTAGCTGTGTCTGCAAAGCAATTGCCCGACTTCACGCGCCAAGCATCAAGCGGACGGTTTCTCCAAAGCCTGACGTACGTCCGCTCTCACGATTGGATTCACGGCATCGTCACGGGTTTTGCCGACAGCCAGCGGCTGACTGAAGTCGTCCGTCTCTTTCACCGCACGCGGTTAGATATAAGCGAGCCATCGACTGGATCGACGTCGAGCGCGGCGTGTGTCCCGCAGAATTGCTGGACCCGGCGAGGTGGCCCAGATGAAGGACGCTGTAGACCGCACTCCTCTCTTGCAGCGAATTGAACATGCCACGGCCCTCGAGCTTTTCCGGTTGAAGGGCCGCGTCGCTCTCGTGAACGGCGCCGGTGGGCGACTTGGCAGCGCGGTGGCCACGGCCTTTGCCGAAGCAGGGGCCCACGTTCTCCTCAACGGGCGTTCCGTCGCTCCCCTCCAAAGGCTGCAGACCACTCTGCAAGCGCGAGGACTTTCATCCGGGGTTGTCGCGTTTGACGTGACCGACCAGCGTGCCGCCCAGTACGTCATGCGGCGGATCCGGGACGAACACGGGCGGCTCGACATCCTCGTCAACAACGCCTACTCAGGCAGATCCGGCGGGCCTGAAAGCGTCTCTCCGGGGGATTTCGCGGCGTCGTATGAGATCGCTGTCGTGGCCGCTTTTCGTCTCATCAAAGAGGCACACGAGCTCATGCTGGCGGCCGGTAGAGCCGCCGGACATGCGTCGGTCATCAACATCGCATCGATCTACGGCGTTGTAAGCCCAGATCCGAAGATCTACGGCACCAGCGGCGTGGATAACCCTCCCTATTACGGTGCAGAGAAGGTCGCGCTGATCCAACTCACCCGGTACGCCGCCTGTCATCTGGCTCCGCTGGGAATTCGGGTGAACGCCTTGGTCCCCGGCCCATTCCCGCCCCCCGACGTCTTGGAGCGGCATCCCGATTTCGGCCATGCCCTCGAACGGCGGACGCCCCTGGGACGTACCGTCCACCCCGCAGAGCTTAAGGGGGCCGCTCTCTTCCTGGGCTCGGACGCATCGAGCTACGTCACCGGCGCCACCCTTGCCGTCGACGGCGGCTGGACGGCCTGGTAGCCTTGACGCCTTCGTAGTCTGGCGGCCTCGTTGGCCTCGGCGTCTTGCCTCAGCAGCAATCCCAGGGGCTAACTCAACCAGTCAGGCCGCCCACGATCTCGCTGCCCGCCGAGCAAGCGGTCAGTCCCCTGCACCACCCTCACACGCTTTACGGATCTCCTCACACCCTGGCCCCGTCCCTTCGCTTACCTGCGGGCCCATCTTGGGAAACCGCCTCCGGTTCCCATAACACGATCAGACCCAAATGGATATGCAGCAGACCCAAACTCATCTCGACAAATGAAACCCAGCGCCACCTCGACCGTCCGAAAGATGCTCGCAAGATGCGCGGCGACAGACACGTTGCTGTTGCCGCCGGCACCGGCAGCTCCGTGTCGGCGGAGCTCTCCAGGGCTTTCTTCCAGTGCCGGATCAGCGCGTCGATTTTACCAACCATTTTCCGGACACCCGGCGAGGCCTCTCGTTCGAGCAGCCACTCGGGATACCTCAACGGAGCAACCACAGCAGCTCGATCAACCGGATCAACTGGATCTATCGGATCAACGTGCTCAACCGAAGTTTCGACCAGCCAAGTCGTCCCGGACTGAGGCAGCTCACTATATCGTCTATCTCGCTTCATCAACGATGTCGAACAGGGGTTCAGCACACGACGATTCAGGCGGCGCTCCGCACCGGTCGAGACCGCAACCTGTGCGTGCGTCGCTTGGCAATGAGCACCGCGCACCATTATTGACTAAACGTTCCACAATTACATACAATGATGACGTAACGGATGGAGGAAAACCATGGCGAGACCCAAGGAATTTGACCCGGACGAAGTCCTCGACCGCGCCCTAGAACTCTTCTGGGAGCGGGGATATGAGGCCACGTCGATGGCCGATCTGATCCAACACCTGGGAATCGGCCGGGCGAGTCTTTATGCCACCTACGGCAACAAACACGAACTTTACCTCAAGGCGCTCGACCGTTACCTGCTCAAGCAAGATCCGTCGCCGCTCGAGTTCCTGTCAAGGCCCGGTCCGGCGCTTCCCTTGGTCCGAGCTCTGGTTGAACGGTACGCGCAGGAATGTGCCTGCGATGGAAACCGGCGGGGTTGCATGGTGGTCAACGCCGCGATCGAGCGGCTTCCCGGCGACCGGCTCGTGGCCCGTAGAGTTGAACTGGCATGGGACGGCCTTGAGGCGGCTTTGGCGGCAGCGCTCCATCGGGCACAGGTACAAGGCGAGTTAGCGCCGGAGAAGGATCCTCGCTCGCTTGCTCGCTTTCTCCTGGTGTTCTTGCAGGGCCTGCGAGTGGTTTCAAAGGCCCCGTCGGATCCAAAACGCATTTTGGATGCAGCGAAGGAAGCCTTGAGTCTACTGGCGTAACGCCGGACGTCGTGGACAGAGCCCTTGGCGCTGCCTGATCGCGCGCTTAATTTTGGACCGTTCGATCCACAAAGACGTCGTGAGAGCGCTGTCGTCAGCAGCCCTCTCAAAGAATGGAGTCTGACGCCAAGAAAGGAGTCTGACGCTGTGGAGACCAGTGAGGGACACCGCATTGAGCATCCGGAGCCTCGTGCGGAACATGCTGCGGAGAAACCCATCGAACCACGAGTGGCACGGTCCAAAAGGCGAGCTGTCTACAGCATGCTCGCGGCGGTACAGGTGACACTGATCGCTGCGATCTCACTCGTGTCGGTTGGCTTGCCGGCCGTTCAACAAGAGTTTGGCCTTGACGAGGCACAGCTGACGCTCGTCACGAGCGGGTATGGGCTCGCCTTTAGCGGCCTGCTGGTCCTCGGCGGAAGGCTGGGCGACGTCTACGGCCGGGGACGGACCTTCGCGGTTGGCTTGGTGCTATTTGCCTTCGCCTCCCTTTGCGGGGCGACTGCAGGGAGCGCCAGTGTTTTGATCGCCGCGAGGTTCGCCCAGGGTGCCGGGGCGGCTCTCGCAGCGCCGGCGGCATTGGCCCTGGCCGAAAGGCTCTTTACAGATCCAGCCGAGAGGAGCCGGGCTCTCGCCAGTTGGGGTGGCCTCTCCGCAACCGGTGCCGTGTCGGGGATGCTCCTCTCCGGCGGGATCGTCGCGTGGCTCGGCTGGCGCTGGATCTTTGTGCCGCCAATCTTGGTGAGCCTCCTGGCCCTCGTGGCGCTCGCTCTCCTCTTCCCCGAACGCCCCCATCTCGTTTTCCCGGGCCGGCGCCTGCGAATATTGCCATCCAGTGCTTTCCCCCGAAGCGCCTCTCCAAATCTTGCGAGCGACGCGAGCCAGGTTCGTAGCAGCGATCTGTCCCGCGCCAGAACCCATTCGAAGGACGCTCACCAGATGGACGTCGCTCCGAGGGACGACGGCAATGAACCTTCCCCTGTTCCCGGTCCCGCGCCGCTCGACATGCCCGGGGCTACGCTCATCACGGCGGGCCTTGCGGTGACGACATACGGCCTGCTGGCTCTTGCCCGCAACGGCGGTTCCCTCACGGAAGGGGCGATTCCCCCGCGTGCGATCCCGCTCGAGGTGATCCCGCCCGGGGCGATCCTCGTCGCGGGGCTCTCGCTCCTTGTCGCGTTCTGGCGGGTCGAGAGAAGAGCCCCGCATCCTCTCATTCCCCTTGAGTTCTTTGGGGAACAGCGCAGGCTCTTGGCCCTGGCGGCGATCCTCCTCGCCTCGGCTGCGAGCGCGGCGACCAACTTCTTCCTCTCCCTCTACCTACAGCAGATCCGCGGCCTTTCGCCGCTGGCTACGAGCAGCTACTTCTTTCCCATGCTGCTCATCGCTGCCCTTAGCGGAGCGGCCGGTCGCTGGATCGGGTACGCCGGGCCGGTTGCCGTGACAGGAGCAGGGCTTGGAATCATGTCGCTTGCGCTACGCCTCATCGCCCTTGGGATCGATCGCAGCGTGTCGATGTTAACCTGGGCCGGCGTGTGCCTCTTTCCTGTCGGCCTTGGACCTACGTTCGCCGGCGCGATGGTGGGGGCGTTGGCCAGCGTGCCCGACCACCGGCGAGGCGTCGCCGGCGGGGTGGCCAACACGGCGATGGAGGCGGGCCCGACGATTGGCCTTGCTGCCCTGGTCTCTCTCGGCCGCGCTAAGGCAGCGGCGATGGCCCACGACGGCGCTTCCCCGGCCGGTGCGACGGCGAGCGGCTACGCTCTGGCCCTCTATTCGGCGGCGCTGCTCTTTGCCGTCGCGGCCGCCGCGTCGTTGGTCGCAGCCCGCTCGTCCCATCGTGAACGCGCGGCGGGCAGCAGCTAAGGCCAAGAGGCACCAGCTCCAACAGGCCAGGTGCCACATCAAAACCTGGGCCGTCGGCTTTAAACCACGGCTTCAGCTTGAACGAAGTCGTCGGCGCAAAACCCGACACACCGGCGCAAGATGAGAGGCTCCTCTGCAAAGCCGCCCGCCGCTGCCGAAAACGAAGGCGTCAGTCCCATTCAGCGACTACGGCTGAATGGGACGCGCCGGCCAGACCGGCGGCGCCATCCAAGGCTTGCCCGCCATCACCATCTGCACGGTGGCCGTCCCGCACTGTTCGGGACGGAGACGACGGAGGAGGGGTTCCAAAGATGAACGGAGGGATCTCAAAGATGAACCGATTTCAAGGGAAGATCGTTCTCGTCACGGGCGGCGGTTCCGGCATCGGCCGGGCGACGGCCCTGGCGTTTGCCCGCGAGGGCGCGACCGTGGTAGTAGCGGGCCGCCGGGAGGGGCCCCTTGCGGAGACGGTCGATCTCGTCCGGCAAGCCGGGGGCCAGGGGGAAGCTTTGCCCGTCGACATCACGAGCGAGGCCCAAGTCGCAAGCCTCGTCGGGACCATCGTCCAACGCTACGGCAGACTGCACGTAGCCTTCAACAACGCCGGCATCCTCGGAAATCCGGGACCGTTGAACCAGGCGTCACGGGACAACTGGTGCGCGGTGATGGAGACCAACCTCATCGGGATGTGGCTCTGCATGAAGCACGAAATCGCGCAGATGAAGGTCCACGGCGGGGGCGCCATCGTCAACATGGCAGCCAACATCGGCGAGCATATGGCGATCCCTTACATGAGCGCCTACTCGGCCTCGAAGGCGGCGGTGAGCGCCCTCACCCGGGTCGCCGCGCTCGAGTGCATCGCCGACGGCATCCGGATCAACTGCGTAAGCCCCGGCCTCGTCGACACCGCCATGTCCCTCTTGCCCGGGGAAAGCCGGGCTGAACGCGACGCCCGGGTAAAAGGCTTCATTCCCGCCGGTCGCGTGGCAGATCCCGCCGAAATTGCGAGCGCTGTGCTCTGGCTCGCCTCCGACGACGCGGCGTTTGTCGTGGGACACGACCTCGTGATCGACGGCGGGGCGAGCTTGTAGGTCAGAGCTTGCCCCTCGAGAGGTTCGTCTCTCAAGAGGTTCGTCTCTCGAGAGTTCGTCCGCTAGAAGTCTACTCCACGAACAGTTTGTTCCACGAGAAGTTCGTCCTACGAGGCCACCCGCCAGCATCATCAGCTTCACGCTCTCAGGTTCAAACGGCTGCGGGCCCTGAGGGACCCCGGGAGAATCCCCTCGGCCCCGGGGCCCGCGGGCCTGCAGTGAAACCTAAACCAGGCGAGCAGCGATCCGCAGCTCACTGCTGCGCGGGGAAGATCTCCTCCAGAGCGGGCACGATCCGGTCGAGCAGGTACGGCAGGCTGAGCACGGTGCCAAACTGGAGCGCGTCGTCCACATCGGTCTCGAGGAAGAGGTGGCGGCCCTCCCTTGCGATGCGGAGCGACGCGTACAGCGGGTGCCGCTCGATCTCCCAGCGGCCCGGCGACCAGGCCATCTGATGCCAGACCACCAGATCCGCAGCCTCAAGCATGCGGAGCTGTTCGGCGCTAATAAAGGCGTAGAACTGATCGCCGAAGAGCTCATCAAAGCCGTCGGGCAGCTCAAACCCCATGTTAGTGAAGACTCGCATGCGGACGTCCTGCTCCGCGAGGAGGCCGATCTGCCCTCCTTCGCGCCAGACGGCCAGGATCACTTTTTTGCCGGCGAACTGCGGATGCGTTCGGCGGATCTCCTCATACCGGGCCTCGGTCGCGGCGACGGCCGCCTCCGCCTGCTCTTTGCGGCCGACGGCCTCACCGATCACCAGCGTCTGCTCCTGCCACGGCATACCAAAGTCGATGTACTCGCCGCTTTGGGCGATGGTCGGCGCGATGCGAGAAAGCAGGGCATACTCGTCCCGCGTGATGCCCGAGTAAACGGCCGTGATCAAATCGGGCCGCAGCGCTGCAATGGCTTCCAGGTCCAGCTCTCCCATGGGAAAGTCCAGCACCACTGGCGTTGCGCCACCCAAGAGCTCTTGCCCCCATGGGAAAACGCCATAAGGATGATCCCCGTAATTGTAGCGCAGGGCGACGGGGACGATCCCTACGGCCAAGAGCGATTCGTGATCGTGATAGCCCACGGCGACGATGCGCTTGGGTTCTGCCGGGATCACCGTCCTACCGAATTTGTGCTCGATCGTGACTGGAAAGGGACTGCCCGCGCCGTTTGCTTCCCCGGAAGCGACGCTCGCCCTGGCAGCCGAGGCGCCTGCAAGGAGCATCGCCAAAGCTGCGCACACGAAGGTGATCACAACGACGGACCGCCGCATCGGGCCGTGGGCCTGCTTTCCATCCATGGCAGGCCGCCTCATCAGCTCACTCTTCAACATTCTCACGATGATCCCGCCTTTTGGCTCAATCTCGTCGGTTCGCCCACGTAGACGGGCGCTCCCTTCAAGCTCGCTTCAGGCCGTCCTACCGCCCTCGATGCGCCCCAGATCCGCCTTAAATGTGCCCCAGATCTGCCCTCGATCTGTCCCAGATCCGCCTCATTTGGCCCTCGATCGTGCCGCCGCAGTCCATCACGCCGATGGCGCGTTACGCATCTCCGCCGCAGTCCCGATTGCCGTTGCACCGGCCGGAACGGCTTGGTCCGAATCATTGCCGCGCAACCGGCGAAAGGATAGCGTCGTTTCGAGGCACGACGAGCGGCGTGCCGGTCAACGGATCCGGCACGACTGCGCACCGCGTGCCAAACACGTCGCGCACCAGATCTTCCGTGACGATGTCGCTCGGGGGGCCTTGGGCCACGACCTTGCCGTCTTTCATCACCACCAGGTGGTCCGCGTAGTAGCAAGCCTGGCAAAGGTCGTGGAGGACCATGATCACGGTCTTGCCTTCGGTCGCATTGAGCTCGCGGATAAGCTCAAGCACTTCGATTTGGTGCGCCATGTCCAAGAACGTGGTCGGCTCGTCGAGAAGGAGCACCGGTGTGGTTTGCGCTAGCGCCATGGCAAGACGCACGCGCTGGCGCTGCCCGCCGGAGAGGGCCTCCACCGGCTGCCATCGTAGCTCCGCCGTCGCGGTCACTTCCAGGGCCCGTTCGACCGCCCGCTCGTCCTCAGCGGTCCACTGGCGAAACCACCGCTGGTACGGGTATCGCCCCGAGGCGACCAACTCCTCGACCAACACCCCCGAAGGCACCGGGGCTTCTTGGGCCAGCAGCCCGAGCTCCCGCGCCAACTGCCTGGCTCCTCGCTCGCGAATCGGCCGCTCGTTGAGCCACACCTGGCCTTCCGCCGGCAGAAGGCGGGCAAGGGCTCTGAGGAGGGTCGATTTACCGCAGGCGTTGGGCCCTACGATGGCGCTCACTTTCCCGGCCGGAAACGAGACAGAGACCTCCTGCACCACCCGGCGGCTCTCGTAGCCTGCGCCGAGCCGCTCTGTCCGGAGCGCCGCCGGTGGTGAATGGGCGTCGGCATCGGACGTGGAATAGGAACCGGTACCGGGATCGGAATCGGGATACGAATCGAAACAGGAGCCGGACCGGCTGCCGTTGTGCAGAGCGCTCTTCCGCCCGTTCCCCGGGGCGTTTCCCACCGGGTCCCGCGCGATGCTCCCTCCACCGCTCCGGGTAACGCTTGCTGTACCGTTCCGCCCCGCCTGCGCGCCGCTCAGCGCATCCGTCGCTGCGCCGCTCCAAACGCTCCCCGCTCGGTTCGGACCGCTCGCAGCACCGTCTTCCCCGCCGTCTCCCATCACGCTCGGATCGCCGCTTCGTTCCTCTTCGGCCGCCAGCTCCAGAGCCCGCAAGAGGCTTCTCCCCCGTGCGATGCACCAGGGTATCCCGGAGCCTGCGCATTCCACCACGTCACACTCGACGCCGAAAATCCGGCGCAAGACCTCGGGCTTCAACACCTCGCCCGGTGACCCCTGCGCCACGATCTCCCCCGCGTGCATTGCCACCACGTAGTCGCTCACCCACGCCGCGGCGTTGACGTCGTGGAGGACGGTCACGATCGTTCGCCCCTCCTCCCGATTGAGCCGGCGGATCAGGGCGAGAACCTCTTGCTGGTGCGTGAGATCCAGGTATGTCGTGGGCTCATCGAGCAACAGAATAGGCGTCTCCTGGGCCAGCGCCATAGCGATCCACACCTTCTGGCGCTGCCCGCCTGAGAGCTCGTCGACGGGCCTCTGCCGCAGCTCGGCGACGCCGGCAAGCTCCAAAGCGCGTTCCACCGCCGCATGGTCGGCGGCGTTTAAGGGCTGGAGAATCGTGCGGTGAGGATAGCGGCCGCGGCGCACCAGGTCCTCGACCACGATGGCCTCAGGCGCGCTCTGCTGCTGCGGCAGGAGACCCAGGCGCTTGGCTACTTCCTTGGTCGGCTGCCGGTGGATCGCCTCGCCGTCGAGGACGATCACCCCGGAGGCGGGAGCCATCAGGCGGGCCAGCGCCCGCAGGAGCGTGGATTTCCCGCATCCGTTGGGGCCGATGATCGACGTGACGGCGCCGTCGGGCACTCGAAAACTCAAGTTCCTGGCGACGGCTTCGCCTCGCCTGTATGAGAGCGTCACTCGATCCGCCCACAGCCGGCTCACGGTCACCACCACCTAGATCCGCACCTGCGTCCGGTAGAGCAGGTAGAGAAAGTAAGGCGCCCCAAGCGCCGACGTGACCACCCCTGCGGGTAGGCCTACCCCCAGCCCGTGTTGGCCGAGGAGATCGGACCCCAGGACCAGGATACCTCCCACAAGGCCCGCCAGCACAAAGACGCCGCCGCTCATCGGACCGGCAAGCATCCGCGCGAGGTGCGGCGACATGAGCGCCACAAAGCCGATCGGTCCCGCCACCGAAACGGCGACGCCGCTCAGCGCGCAACCGGTGACGATCAGCGCAAGCCTCGTCCGTTCCACCCGCATTCCCAGCGACTGTGCGGTCAGGTCACCGAGCTGCAGCACCTTGAGCGAACGCATCAACGCCGCTCCGGCGGGGACCAGGACGGCTAGCGACACAGCGAGAACCCGCACGTCACCCCAGCCGGTGGCGTAGACGCTGCCCGTCATCCAGTGCATCGCCCGGCTCGCGTCGTTGATCTCGGCCCGGGTGAGCAGAAACGTCGTGACTGCGGAGAGGATTGCGTTCACCCCGATGCCGACCAGGATGAGACGGGCGCCCAGGATCCGCCCGCGCCAGGTGAGCGTATAGATCAACACCGCCGCGATAAGCGCCCCGGCAAAGGCTGCGAGCGGGATGTACGCAGACGGCTGCTTCAACACGATGCACAAGACCGCAGCGACCGTCGCTCCTGAATTCACGCCGATGATGTCCGGCGCCACTAAGGGGTTTCGCACGATTCCTTGAAAGATCGCCCCTGACATGGCCAGCATGGCCCCGACCGCGACGGCGGCTAGCGCCCGGGGGAGTCGCAGTTCAAGGACGATGAAGTTCGCGGCGCCCGCCCCTTTTCCCGTCAGCGCCTCGTACACCTCAGCGAGGCTCAAGGGAAAGCTGCCCAAAGTCAGCCCCCAAGCGCCCAGAGCGACCGTCGCGGCGGCCGCAAGGACGACGAGTCCCGCCGTCCGGGTTTTCAGGCGAAAGGAGACCGGCCCAGTCCGGATCACCCGCATGCCCGGTCCCGCCGCGGCTTTGGCTGCAACCCGGCGGCTCATACGTCAGCCACCTGCCTGCGGCGGGCGAGTGCGATCAGGAACGGAGCGCCTACGAAAGCGGTGACAATCCCCACCTGCACCTCGGCTGGGCGAGCGATCACCCTGCCTACGATGTCCGCCGACAGGAGCATGAGCGGGCCGACGACCACGCAGAACGGCAATACCCAGCGGTAGTCGGGCCCCACGACGCTGCGGACGATGTGAGGCACCGCAAGGCCGACGAAGCCGATGGGCCCCGCCGCCGCCACGGCGGCGCCCACCATCAGGACGCCCAGCGCCGTGATGAGAAGCCGGGTCCTGCCGGTGTGCATGCCCAAAGCCCGAGCCGTCTCCTCACCCATGCTGAGGACATTGAGCTGCTCGGCCGAAAGGAGCATCCCCACGACGCCGACCACGAGAAACGGAAGCACCGCGAAAAATACCGAAAGGTCCCGCCCTGCCAACGACCCGGCGAGCCAGAAGCGGACCACGTCCAGCGTCTCCCGGCTGAACAGGAGAAGCCCGGTGAGCCAGGAGTTGAGCAGCGCCGAGATGACGACGCCGGCCAAAGCCAGCTTGACGGGCGTCGCCCCTCCGGAGCCGACCGAGCCGATGGCGTATACGACCGCGGAGGCCGCAAGCCCCCCGGCGAACGCGAACCACACGAACTGGAGCGGATGCGTCATCTGCCCGAAGTACACGGCGGTGACCACGCCGAAAGCCGCGCCGGCGTTGACGCCGAGGATCGAAGGATCGGCCAAGGGGTTTCGCGTCGTCGCCTGCATGGCGGCGCCGGAGACCGCCAGGGCCGCCCCGACGCCGAGGCCGATCACCGTCCGGGGTAGCCGCAGAAAGCGGACCACCGTCTGCTCATAAGACTCGGCCGAATACCGAAAAAGTGCGTCGATCGCATCGGACGTCGAGATCGGAATCGAGCCGAAGCGAAGCCCGAGCACGGCGACGACTCCAAGGAGTGCTATCGCCGCCGCCAGCGCGGAAAGCCGCGCCCCGGCCGAACGCAAGCCGGTCCGAGCTGCTGAAACTCCGCCCAGCCGCCCCTTCCTCGGAGATGCTCCACCCGCCGACGCTCCACCCCGCGAGCTGCCGCCGGGGGACGCCTCACCCGCGCCGGGACGCCCGCCCGCCGGTCCGGCAGCCGGCTCGGCACCCGGTCCACCCGCCTCCCGGAAAGCTCCCCCGGCCTGCCCGGAAACGACGCGGCCGGTCGACCGGCCTGCGCCACGGTTAGTGCCGGTCAACGCAGCCTCCTCCACCTTCGCGGGGATTCCGGAAGCGGACTTTCCGGCCCGCCGAGCGCTCATCGTGAAGCTTCTCCTTCGAGCTGGGCCCGGAGCCGTTCGGCCCGCCAGTCATCGGAGCGGATCGGGCAGCTGACGCAATAAAGCTCCTCGCCGGAGTGCGTCGCCTTGCCCTTGCGATAGTGAAGGCAACACGTCCCCCGCACCATATGGAGCTCCTCACCGCCGCTCCACCGAACCGGGAACGGGCGAGGTCTCACCTTGAGTCTCGGCTCCCGGGCGGCCAAGCGGTCGATGACGTTCATGCCGTCCTGCCACGCCGCCCAGCGGTCACGCTCATAGAGCTGTGCCAACCAGAGCGCGCTGGAGGCGATCTGGTCGGCTACCTCGCCCCAGAGCGCCGGCCAGCCCAGGCCGGAGACCTGATGCACCACCTCGAGAAGAGGCCCCACCGCGAGGAGTTTCTCGACGAGACTGTCCCAGAGCTCATCGCGGCTCTTGAGGATTACGGTTCCGGGCCGTCCCGCGGCTGGGTCTCCGTCCAGGACGGCGACCCGCTCGTCCTCGACCGCCACGGCGACGACCCTGTTGCGGTCGCCGAGCCGCAGCGCCGCCCCTTGAAAGGAACAAAGCGGCAACCGCGCCTCGGCGAATACCGGGAATCCCCACGTCAAGACTACCGAGCTCACGTAGGAGCGACTGACGGCGGCGCCTGCGAATCGCCGGTCGCCGATCTTCTCGGCGACCCGCTGAAACCACGCCGAAGCAAAGCCCACATCGGTGAGCTGGGTCGACCGCATCCACCCCTCGCCCTCGGGGATGCCCACGTGAAAGCTGCGGTACTTGTCCAGCTCAGTGATGCGGGCCGCCGTCTCCGCCAGAGGCGAACCGGCGGAAATCCGGGATGCGTCGATGTGCTCGACCGCACGCACCGCCACCCTCTCCTCTCTTTACCTACCGACGACAGTCGCAGGGTCGCCGTCGATGGCGGCCGCGAGGAGCGGCACTAGGTGATCGACGGCATACGGCAAGCTGAGGACGGTGCTGAAGCTCAGGGCGCCGTAGAGCACGTCGTTTGTACCCTCGAAATAAATGGTGCGTCCCTCCCGGGCCACCTTGAGATTGCGGAACAACGGGTTATTCTCCAGCGCCTGGCGATCCGCTTCGGATCCCGCCTGGAAAATCAAGACGTCCACGTCGAGCAGTGCGATCTGCTCGCCGCTGATCTGCCCCGAATCCCGGTCTCCGACGATGTTGGCGAGAGCGGGCGGTAGCTCAAGGCCCAAAGCGGAGAGGAAACGCATGGGAGGCGTGTTGGGACCGACGACCCAGTACTGCCCTTGGCCCGCCGGATGTGCCCAAGCGACCGTGGCCCCTTCAAACTCCGGATGCGCTTTCCGCGCCGCTGCGATCCTAGCCTCCACCTCGGCGACGAGCCGCTCGGCCAAGGCCTCCCGGCCCAGCGCCCGTCCGATCAAGCGCGTCTGCTCCTGCCAAGGCATGCCGAAGTCAGGATACGTGGCCAGCTGCGCCAGGGTCGGGGCGATCCGGGAGAGCGTCGCGTACTCCCGCTCGTTGATCCCCGAATGCGTGGCCACGATGAGATCGGGCCTCAAGGCGGCGATCTTTTCAAAATCCAGCTCACCGTAGGGCATCACCAGCACCTGCGGTGTCGCATCGCCGAGTGCATCCGTCGCCCACGGCCAGACGGCGTACGGATGGCCGCCGAACCACTCCCGCACGGCGACGGGTTTCACTCCGACAGCCAGTACCGGATCCTGTTCGCTGAAACCGATGGTGACCACGCGCTCCGGTTCCCTGGGGATGACCGTGACGCCGAACTTGTGCTCAATCGAGACCGGAAAGGCGCTGGCCGTCCCGGCGCTCAAAGCCACCGCACCGAGCAGTACCAGCGCCGAAAGGGCGAGAGCGAACAGCGAAGTTTCCCATAGTCGACACCGTCTCATCCGCCTGACCTACCTTTCGCATTGCCGATCAAGGTGCTACGAGACGCCTTCTACGGCTACCCTGTTCTGGTTATTTCGGGTGACCTAACGCGTACAAATTACCATGCCCGGAAGAGGAGCGTCAAGGGGGCCTACGGGACGCCACCGGCGTCGACCGGGCGGCCGGACCGGCGAATGCTTGGAAGTCGACGTCCGGGACATCATCCGCCCCGGCGTAAGACATCACCCTCGACGAGCTCACAGCCCTCCGCCAAAACAACGGAGGCTGCCCCGAGTCCACCGGGACAGCCTCCACATCCTCGCCCTTCAGGCGACCGGTTGCCGCGCCGAACTCGGCACCGGCCTTTTATCACGACGCCTGGCGCTCCGCCACCTTAGCCTCGAGGGCCTTGCGCACCAGGTCGAAGCGGTCGAGGTTCATCACTTTGGTCCACGCCTTGATGAAGTCGTGGACGAACTTCTCCTGGGCGTCGTCGGAGCCGTACACCTCGGCGATGGCGCGAAGCTGCGAGTTGGCGCCGAAGATCAGGTCGACGCGCGTCGCCGTCCACTTGAGCTCGCCCGTCTTGCGGTCACGGCCCTCAAAGAGGTCGGCGTCCTCCGAGACAGGCGTCCACTCGATGCCCATGTCCAGCAGGTTGACGAAGTAGTCGTTGGTGAGCGTCCCCGGCCGGTCCGTAAAGACGCCGTGGCGCGTGTTGCCGTAGTTGGCGCCGAGCGCCCGCATGCCGCCGACGAGCACGGTCATCTCCGGCGCCGTCAGGGTGAGCAGCTGCGCCTTGTCGACCAGCAGCGCCTCCGCGGGGATGGGCGACTTCCCCTTGAGGTAGTTGCGGAAGCCGTCGGCGAAGGGCTCGAGAACTGCGAAGGAGTCGACGTCCGTCTGATCCTGGCGGGCGTCAGTGCGGCCGGGCGTAAAGGGCACCTTTACGTCGAAGCCTGCGTTCTTGGCCGCCTGCTCGACAGCGGCACACCCGCCGAGGACGATCAAGTCGGCCAGGGAGACCCGCTTGTCGCCCTTCTGCGCAGCGTTGAACTCCTGCTGAATCCCCTCGAGTACCGCCAGCACCCGCTTGAGCTGCTCAGGCTCGTTCACCTCCCAGTCCTTCTGCGGCGCCAGGCGGATGCGAGCCCCGTTGGCGCCGCCGCGCTTGTCGGAGCCGCGGAAGGTCGAGGCCGAAGACCAAGCGGTGTAGACCAGCTCGCGCACGCTGAGCCCCGAAGCGAGGATCTTGGCCTTGAGCTGCTCGATGTCCACCTCGTCGATGAGCTCATGATCGACGGGCGGGATCGGGTCTTGCCAGATGAACTCTTCCTCCGGCACCTCCGGTCCGAGGTAACGCGTGCGCGGGCCCATGTCGCGGTGCGTCAGCTTAAACCATGCCCGCGCGAAGGCTTGGTGGAACTCGTCCGGATTCTCAAGGAAACGCCGGGCGATCTTTTCGTAGATCGGGTCAAACCTCAGCGCAAGGTCGGTAGTGAGCATGCCGGGCGCACGCCGCTTGTTCGGATCGTGCGGGTCGGGCACCGTCCCCTTGCCCTGGTCGTACTTGGGCTTCCACTGCCATGCGCCGGCCGGGCTCTTGGTCAGCTCCCACTCGTAGCCAAAGAGGTTCCACAGGAAGTTATTGCTCCACTTGGTCGGAGTCGTCGTCCAGATGATTTCGGGACCGCCGCCGATGGTGTCGCCGCCCTTGCCGGTGCCGTAGGTGCTCTTCCAGCCGAGGCCCATCTGCTCGATGGGGGCCGCCTCGGGCGCCGGGCCGACGTGAGACGGATCGCCCGCCCCGTGCGTCTTGCCGAAGGTGTGGCCACCTGCGATGAGAGCCACTGTCTCTTCATCGTTCATCCCCATGCGGGCGAAGGTCTCGCGAATCTGCTTGGCTGCGGCGATCGGATCCGGGTTGCCGTTGGGCCCTTCGGGGTTGACGTAGATGAGGCCCATCTGCGTGGCGGCAAGAGGCCTCTCCAAATCGCCCTCGGGGTTGACCCGCTCGTCACCGAGCCACTCCTTCTCCTTGCCCCAGTAGATGTCTTCCTCCGGCTCCCAGACGTCAATGCGGCCGCCGGCGAACCCGATCGTCTTGACACCCATCGACTCCAGCGCCACGTTGCCGGCCAGGATCATCAGATCTGCCCAGGAGATCTTCTTTCCGTATTTCTTCTTGATCGGCCAAAGGAGACGGCGGGCCTTGTCGAGGTTGACGTTGTCGGGCCAGCTGTTGAGGGGCGCAAAGCGCTGCCCGCCGCCCTCCGCTCCGCCGCGTCCGTCGCCGGTCCGGTAGGTGCCCGCGCTGTGCCAAGCCATCCGGATGAAGAGCGGGCCGTAGTGGCCAAAGTCCGCAGGCCACCAATCCTGCGACTGGGTCATCAGTTCTTGCAGGTCCTTTTTCAGAGCCCAGTAGTCAAGAGTCAAAAACTCCTCAGCATAGTTGTAATCTGCGTCCATCGGGTTGGACAGAGACGAATGCTGGTGGAGGATCTTGAGGTTGAGCTGATTGGGCCACCAGTCCCGGTTGGTCTGTCCCCGGCCGACCGAGTACACGCTCCCTGTGACGGGGCACTTGCCGTTTTCGCTCATCTGCTCGACTCCCTTCCTTTCCTTGAATGTCTTTCAGTTTGAAAGGCTGCCGACATCTTGCGCCTCCCGCCGTTACACCTGGACGATGCCTGCGCAGGACGGACAAATGCCGCCAAACTCGAGCCGGACCTCCTCGACTTTGGCAAACGCACTGGCCTTGCGGACGGCTTCCAGCAACTCGTCGGGAAGCTGCACGGGAGGGACGTCCTCGATACGCCCACAGCGGGTGCAACGGATGTGGAGATGCTCGTGAGTGTTGGCGTCGTAGAGGGACGGGCCGTCCGCTTGGCGGCACTCCCGGATCAGCCCCTCGGCGCTCAGCGCTGCGAGCACCCGGTAGACCGTGCCCAGGCTGATATTGGGAATCTCCCGGCTCACCTCTTCATACACCCACTTGGCATCCGGGTGATGAGGCGCGCGCCTTACGGCGGCCAGCACCGCAGCTTTCTGCTTCGTCTGTCTCGATCGTGCCATGTTTCACATCTCCATTGCAGTTTGGCCGACGCCCCTCGGTATCCTTATCAGTAACCATTACTATTATCGATTGTATCTCCGATTCCTTCTGTGAGGAGCCTTCGATTCGACGTTTTCCCGGTGGAGCCGCCGGCCCAGAACCGATGATCATAATCAACCCGCTCTCAGGCTTTCGCCCGGGCCCAATCGCCGTGCGAAACCTCTCCTTAAGCGCCGCGCTCGCTGCCGGGCTCAGCCCGGGCCGCCTGCCAGGCCCTCCTGAGGTGCGCCGCGGCTGCCGGGGCCTCCGCCTCAAAATCGTGCCAGCGACACTCGACGGAGACACGCCCAGCGTAACCCACCTCGTCCAGGGTGCGAAAGAGTGCCACGTGGTCGTACTTGCCGGCGCCGGGCCGCACTCTTCCTGTGTCGGCGGTGTGAACGTGGCGCAGCGCAGGGTAGACCCGGTGAAGCACGGAAAGCGGCTCTCCGATCTCGTCCATGTGATACGAATCAGCGAGGAGCCGAAAGTGAGAGTGGTCGACGAGCCGCACAAGAAGGTAACCGGTCGCGACGGTGTTGACGACGTTGCACTCCTGGTAGCGGAGGGGTTCGAGGACGACGGTCATTCCCCGGTCGCCGGCCGCGTCAGAAGCCATGCGGCAGAACTCCACCAGCTCGCTCCATGCCCGCTCGGGACTGTAGCCATCCGGGAAACGTCTTGCCCGGCCGCTTCCAAAGACGACCAGAGAGCAACCTAGCTCCCTTACACGGTCCAATGCGCTTTTCACATACTCCTTAAGGCGCGATAAATCTCGATCCGGCCCCGTGATCGCAAGCTCTCCCGGAATAAAGGTGTTGCAGGCTTCTACGGAAATAGGGCCTGCTGCGAGAGCTTGCGCAAGGACCGCAAACCGCTCCTTGTCAAGGCCTGCAACCCAAGCCACTCCAAATTCCAAATAGTCGTACCCACAATCTCGAAACCACTTGAGCCGGTCCTTAATCGCCCAAGCGGCTCCCCCGCCGAAACCTGCAACGGCCTCGTATCCAAGGCAACACCCAAACCTCAAGGCACGCACTCCCCCTGTTCTCGCCCCGGGCCACCCTCAGGCGGCCGGGGATTGTTTCGAGCGGTGGTCGTATCGCGACGCGGTTTACATGTGTCGTCCGATAAGATCACGCCATCCATGACACCTTCGTTCGTCACCGGCCTATCGCTCCTGCTCCATCACTCCCCGTGACAGCGGATGCTTGTGATATGATGGAATCGCCCAGGTTTGCGGCAAGCGCCAAGAGCCTGCGGCGGAAAGCTTATTACCCAGAATCTCACGAGAAATGAGGGCGCCTGTGGCCACCGTTACCGTTTACACCGTTCCCAACTGCCTCGACTGCGGCGCCGTGAAGCACCTTCTGGACAGCGCCGGCATTCCCTACCGCGAAGTCGACATCAGCCGCATTCCGGGCAGCCGAGAAGCGTTGGAGCTCCTTTCGGGGCTTCGCACCGTACCCCAGGTGTTTGTCGGCCGCCAGTTCATCGGCCAGGTCTTTGAAGTGCGTTACCTCCTTGAAACGGGCAAGTTCCAGGAGCTCCTCGCCGCCCAGCCGGAGGAGCAGGAGTAGCATCCTTCCTATCCTCATCGACGTCCCAACGATCTTTGGCTCTTCTCACCGCGTCCTCCCCGTTCCTCGCCGTTTCGAATCCCGATCTTCCAGCACGCTCGTGGACATAAAGCAGCGCCTCCCTCCTACCGGCGATGGGTAGGTTTACAAGACCGCCGGCTTTCGCCTATCATAGATCTGGTATTAGCACCTGGTGCTAGATCCATCGGTGCTTTGTCGATCAACTTGCGTACCCGAACCGATCAGCTGGAGGGGGAGCCTTTATGCCTTACGGAGTCGCCATCACCGGTCTTGGAGCGTGCGTTCCCGAGCGCCGGTTGACCAACGACGACCTATCGCGAATGGTCGAAACCAACGACGAATGGATCGTGACCCGCACCGGCATTCGGGAGCGGAGGATCGCCGCCCCCGATGAAGGGACCAGCCACCTCGCAGCTCAAGCAGCGAAAGAAGCGCTGGAAGCCGCCGGCATCGCTCCCGAAGAGCTCGACCTCATCATCGTCGCGACGACCACTTCGGACCTGGTGTTTCCCCCGACGGCCTGCCTTGTGCAAAGCAACCTCGGGGCCAAACGGGCCAACGCCTTTGATCTCAACGCCGTCTGCTCCGGCTTTCTCAACGCTTTGGTCGCAGGCTCCCAATTCATTCAAAACGGCGCTTACCGGCACGTCCTGGTGATCGGAGCGGAGACGTTGAGCCGCATCGTCGACTACACCGACCGCACGACTTGCATCCTCTTCGGTGACGGCGCCGGGGCGGCGGTGCTTTCCCGTGCCGAGCGCCCCGAGGCCGGCCTCGTCGACTTTCTCCTCGCCGCAGACGGCGACAAGGCGGGCCTTGCGTATTGTCCCCGCCCGGCGACTCCGGCCAAGACGCTTTCGCAGATCGGAGCCGACCCCAAGCCCTACATCCACCAGGACGGAAGGGCGGTCTTTCGAGTAGCCGTCCAGGGCATGGCCGATGCCGTCCGCCAGATCCTCATCCGCCAGGGCCTCCATCCCGGCGATTTGAGAGTCCTCGTGCCGCATCAAGCCAACTTCCGCATCATGGAGGCATTGGCTGAGCGCCTCGGCGTCCCACAAGAGCGCGTCGCCACCTGCATCGCCGAGTACGGCAATACGTCGGCGGCTACAATCCCGCTCGCCTTGCACAAGTGGTACCATACGCAGGGTCTAAACAGCGGAGATTACGTGATGTTTACCGCCTTTGCCGGTGGTCTGCTTTGGGGCGCCGCCCTTTGGAGGTGGGAATGACGAGCCGGCGGAAACCGCACCCTCGAGTGGGGATGTTGTTTCATCATCGCCGCGCACCAAAAGGTATAAATAGCATATTTGGTGTATATAGACCGACATGGCGCGACATCAACCTCTTTACAAGCAGATCTATCAACAACTGCTCCTGGACATACGGGCGGGCAAGTATCCACCCGGCTCCCAGCTGCCGACGGAGAAGGAGTTAGCACGCGCCTACGGCGTCAGCCGCATCACAAGCAAGCGCGCCCTCGCCGAGCTAGCCGAAGCCGGGTTGATTGACCGGATCCGAGGCCGAGGTTCTTTCGTCCATATCGACGCCCGCCACACGGAGCGGCCAGCGCCGGCCCAAAGGCCCAGGCGAATCGGCTTTATCGCGCAAGATCTGGGCCACGCATTTGGCCTAGAGCTCCTCGCAGGTGTCGAGCGGGAGAGCGGCCAGTTGGGGCTCTCTCTCCTCCTCCGGTTGACAGGGGGCAGCCAGGAGGCTGAGATGGCCGCCATTGAAGAGATGCTCGCCCACGAGGTCGCAGGCCTCATCGTCTTTCCCGTGAACGGAGAGCGGTACAACCCGGCGCTGCTCAAGCTGTACCTGTCCGGGTTGCCGGTCGTCCTCGTCGACCGGTACTTCCGGGGCCTCGACATCGCTTGGGTCGGCACCGACAACGAAGCCGCGGCCAAAGAGATCGTCTCCTGCCTCATCGACAGCGGGCACCGGGCCATCGCCCTCCTTTCGCCACCGCCCGAGGGGACGGTGACGATCGAAGACCGGATCAAAGGGTACGTATCGGCCTTTGTCGAGCGCGGCTTGCCGATCGATCATTCCCTCTTCTTGACCGATCTTACGACCTCGCTTCCCGGAAAGCCACAGCAAGAAGCGTATGAACGTGATCGGAACAAGGTCATCCAGCTCCTGGACGCGCATCCCGAAGTGAGCGCCTTTTTTGCTGTCGAGTACAACCTCGCTCTGGTCGCCCGGAACGCGGTCGAGGCACTTGGCCGGCGCATTCCGGCGGACTACTCCATCGCCTGTTTCGACGCCCCGCCCGAGGACGAAGCCTTCTTTACCCACGTGCGCCAAGATGAAAGGAGCATGGGCGAGCAGGCCGTCCGGCTCCTTGCCGAGCTGATCGAAGGACGAGAAAAGGGGGAGAGCTCAAAGCCGGCCAGAGGTCGCCGGATCGTGCCCTCACGGCTCGTCTTCGGGACGTCGACGGCACCAAGGCCCTTCGAGACCGGCCGCGCCGTGTGATCCACGCGCCTCCTCATACGGCGGTTCCCGGCACCGTCTTTCGGCATCCCGGCCAAGACATGAACCGGCTCGAATCGCGTTCATCGGTCGCGACTGCGCCGGAATGGCTGGAGTTTCCACAAAAGGTATCGAATGCACAACAGTGAATTGATTATATGGCATAAAGGTATATAAGGTATATGCTTTTGGGGGGAGAACGTCGTGTTCAAGTTGATCGCGATATTCCTGGCCGGTTGCCTGTCGGCAGGGTGGGCTCTCTTTCCGCGAGGCGCCGAGGCGGTGCGCGACGCCGGCCAGGAGGCAGAGCGCGCAGGCGACGAGGACCGGGCAGACGCCGCGCTCGATGCCCTGATGAACCTCTACTGGAACCCCGGTCTTCGCATGTTCAACAACGCGTATCCATGCAACAACTGCAACGGCCAGTTTCACTACTGGTGGCAAGCGCACGGGATCGACGCCCTGCTAGACGCGTACGAGCGGACAGGCGATCCCGCCTATCTTGAGCGCGTGAGCGAAATGTACGATGGGCTGCGGTGGCGCAACGGCGGGCACCTTTTCAATGATTTCTATGACGACGAAGCGTGGATGGCGCTTGCCTTGCTCAGGGCGTATACGCTCGCGGGCGACGAGCGCTACTTGCAGGCGGCCCAAAGGCTTTGGGATGACATCCGCAACGGCTGGAACGACACCTTCGGCGGCGGGATCCCCTGGCGCAAGAGCCAGCGGGATTACAAGAACGCCCCGGCCAACGGCCCCGCGGCGGTCCTCGCGGCCCGGCTCTACCGCGTGAGCGGGGACGAAGCGCACCTTGAGTGGGCGAAGCGGATCTACGGGTGGCTCAAGCAGCACCTGCTCGATCCGGCCACTGCACTCGTCTGGGACGGGATCAACCGGACCGGCGACGGGACCATCGACAAGGGATGGCTGTTCACGTACAACCAAGGCACCTTCGTCGGCGCCGCCGTGGAGCTCTTCCGAGCGACGGGGGATGAGACGTACCTCCAGGACGCGCAACGGACCGCGAAGGCGGCGCTCACGCGCCTTGTGGGCCTCGACGGCGTCTTTCTCGAGGACGGGCAAGGCGACGGTGGGCTTTTCAAAGGGATTCTCGTAAGGTACTTGGTCGAGCTGTACAAGGTCGAGCGGGACGACCAGATCCTGGAAGCGTTGAAGAAGAACGCCGATTCCCTTTGGCAGGCAAGGATGCCTGAGAACGTCTTCGGTCCCCGGTGGAGAGTTCCAAGACACTACGGGACCGTAGATCTTAGCACGCAGCTCAGCGCGGTCAAGCTTTTCAATCTGGTCGCGCTGGCGCAAGCCCTGGCAAGAGAGGAGGTGGAGTGATCCCTTTTCCGCCGGGTGCGGGCATCGCAGCGAGGCCCGGCAGCGCTGACCCGGGAAAGGGAGCCGGTGACATCAAGCGGCGCAGTGTGCCAGCATGGGATGATGGGATACACAGTGCGGTGACGTCTCGTGTTGTCCTCAAACCCGTCAGACCTTCTCTTTCGAAGGAGTGACCGCAGAAGATGATTCGCAAGCTTCTCAAGGGTTTGGCCGTGGCGGCCATGGGGATGATGCTGGCCGCCTCCGGCACGTCCGCAAACGGTGGATTCGTCTTGGTCGACCTCATCGACTGGTTTAACAACGACGGCATCTCGTGGAACGAGTGGCCGGGAGATCAGAATTTCGACGGCGGCGGCTGGGGGTTCCCCGCGGAGGAGCTCCCCGACGGCGACTTTGAGGTGCTCTGGGACGAGGAGACCATCGTTCCGTTCTTCGCCTTCTATAAGGACGACGGCTGGGGCAACAACGTGGAGGCCGAAGGGCAGAGCATCGACCTGCCCCACGGCAACTACAGCGGCGCTTGGATCCTCGCCGCAAACCACCACGGTTCCACCGAGGGCGCCCCGATCGTCTTCAACTACAGCGACGGCACGGCGACGGCCGGCGAGGTGTACGCCGGCGACTGGTGCGGCAATCCGGTCGGCTCCGAGAAGATGGTGCTGAGGCCGACCCACCGCCACGACGCGTCGGGCGATACCGGCCCGTCCTGCGGGATCTGGCTCCTTCCTATGTTTGAGCTTGATCCCTCGAAGACGCTGGAGAGCGTGACGCTCCCCGACGAGCCGCGCTTTCACGTCTTTGGGATCACGCTGGTGACGGCCCAGGACTAAACGAAGCAAGAAAAAAACGGCTAGCTCGCTTCCTGCCCTTTTCGCAACGCGCCCGCCCGGCGCTTGCGAAAAGGGCAGCTCGACACCTTTGGCAAAGGAGGTCGCCGATGATCCGCGTCCAGCGAAAGAGCGTGTTTTGCTTCTGCCTGGCGAGCGCGCTCATTTGGGCCTGCAGCGCTCTTCCAGCCCTCGCGGCGGACGATGAGGCGCTGAAGCAGCACCTTGCGACGCTGTATGAGGGCAATCTCTTGCCGAATCCCGACTTTGAAGAGGCCGACCCGGCGTTTCCCAACCGCCCGTTAGGGTGGACCGGGACCTATAATCTCGCGGACTTTAACCAGCCGCTCTGGGACGATCAGGTGGCTCTCTCCGGCTCCCGGTCGCTGCGCATGGCTGCGCCGATGCCGACCGAGGCATCGTGGCAGTCAGATAAGGTTCCCGTGAAGCCCGACACGACGTACCGGTTCGTCGGCTATGTCCGCACCCAGGGGCTCACGCAGGAGAGGGCACGTTTTGTAGGGACCTTCTTGGTCCAAGCGTACAGCGGCGACCGGATGCTCTTTCCCCGGCCGACCCAGGCAGGCCCGTCACTGGAAGGGACCAACGACTGGACCCGGGTGGAGTTCGCATTTAAGACACCCCGAAACGCCGACTCTATCCAGGTAATCGCCGCGGTCTCCTTCTCGGGACGGGCGAAAGGGAACGTCTGGTTTGACGCCGTGAAGCTCGAGGAGGTGACCAGCGAATGAGAAGAATCATGAGAACGGTCGCCGCCGCGCTTTTCGCAACGCTGTTTGTTACCGGTGCGACGTCGGCGGCGACAACGATCACGTTCTGGCACGATTGGGGCGGTGAAAACGCCCAGATCCTCCAGGATATCGTCAGCCGCTTCGAGGCTCAAAACCCCGACATCCAGGTGGATGTCCAGCTCACCTCGGATCTTTCACAGAAGCTCTTGGTCGCGATCATGGGCGGCATCGCTCCCGAGGTAGCTTTGCTCGACCGTTGGATGACGAGCTCGCTCGCGGCTCAGGGCGGCCTGACGAACCTCGATCCCTTCATCGAGCGGGATCAGGTCTACCGGGAGGATTACTTCCCGCCCACGTGGGAAGAGGCGATGTTCCTCGGCCGCTCTTACGGCATTCCCTTTAACACCGACACCCGGGCACTCTTCTACCACGAGGGAATGTTCCTTGAGGCGGGACTCGATCCCAACGATCCGCCCAGCACCTGGGACGACCTGCGGCTCAACGCTTCCAAGGTCACCCGGCGCAACCCGGACGGCAGCCTACGCCAGGTGGGATACGTGCCCCATTGGGGCCAGCCTAACATCGTCCATTACCTCATGCAAAACGGCGGCTCGATCTTCAACGAGGATCAGACCCTCGTCACCTTCCACCATGAACGCGGTATCGAGGCCCTCGAGTGGATGGTGGATTTCACCGACTTCTACGGCGGCGTGACCGCCCTCGATGAATTCGGCGCCACCATCCAAGTGAGCGGCCCGATCCCTGCGGTGCTCGGCGGCTTTCAAGCGATCCATTACGACGGCAACTGGAACCTGGGAGCCCTCAGGCGAGAGTTCCGCGACTTTTACGAGACACAGCTTCGGGCTGCCCTTCCTCCTGGCAATCGCCAGCGGGCTACACTCTCCGGCGGTTTCGCCCTCGTCATTCCAAGGGGGATCACCGATGAGCGCCTGGAGGCGGCATGGCGGTTCATCCGCTACATGACGGGTTTTGATGCCCAGCTCGACATGGGTGTGCGGACCGGGAACATCCCGGCCCTCATCGAAGCGGCGACCGACGACCGCTACGTCGACGACGAGATCCGCGCCGTCTTCGTCGAGGCCGTGCAATACGCCTGGTTCCGGCCCAACCATCCCACCTACCCGCGGATCGACGAGATCCTGCGGGTGCAGGTCCAATCGGCGGCCCTGAACAAACAGATGTCCCCCCGTGCCGCCCTTGAGGAGGCCGCAAGGCAGGCGCAAGCGATGCTGGATGAGGTCAACGAGCTGATCCGTCTCCTCAATCCCCAGTAGGCACACCCAAACAGTAGGCAGGTCTCAAGCACAGCCGAAAGAGACCTCGGCCTAGAACCCAAGACGTTTCAGGGACGACCGACGCTTTGCCAATCCCCCGGCCGCAAGGCCGGGGGATTGGCGCGTATCCAACTGAGACCACGGCGGCCATCCTAAGTGGAGCGCCTTTGTCACAGCGCGAGCCGACGCGCCGTAGCCATAGTGACGCTTGCCATAGCCTCACTCGTTCAGCGCCGCTCGGGGCGGCGGCCACCTTTACAATGCGTCCGAAGCAGCTCATCTGGCTGCAGCAATGCAGCGCAACACGGCGGCAAGCTCCTTTCCCGTCTCGTCCGCATGGCGCAGCCGGTCCACAGCCTCATCAAACGCCGAAGAAAACTCCGATCGCACCACGTATCGCTCGCCACTTTCCCCCTTGATCCTCAACGGTTCCAATGATAGGTGCTCCGGCATGATCCGGTCGACGCAGATCAGGAGCTCAAGGCGCAACTGCATGGGAAGCAGCTCATCGAGGCGAACGGCCAGGTTTTCCTAGAACGAAAGGCTCGTCTTCCAGATAAGCCCTGCACGCAGCCGGCAGCATCACCCGCTCAAAGTAGACACGCCGCGCCTCGGTGTCAAAGTACCCCGTCTCTTTGGGGCGGTAGACGTGATTCGAGAAGCTGATGCACCGGAGCCTCTTGTCTCCACCCGAAATTCATTGAATAACTTTCGCACTTGCTGTTCGAGGCTGTTCAACGAGGAGGTGATCGCTGGTGAGAACTCTGATTCCGGCGACAATATTCCTATTAGCGTGTGTGACACCGTCTCCGCTCGTGCAGGCGACAGGCGGTCTCCCGACGATCCATGAGTTTCAGGGCCACTTTACCCACCAAGAGTTTCTTTGCGCCGAACCTAGGATCCAGGAGGCTTACGTAGCGGGTGTCTTGGACGCCTTGGCTCTCGTCGTCGCTCAAGGAGAAGCATTCGCTGCTCTGGGCTTTGATCCGCGCAATGTCTACGCGATCCTTTACGAAGCGATCGCCGGAATCCCTGAAGACATCTCACTCCTCGAGGTCCGCGCCGCCGTCCTGCGCAGTGCGAGAGCCCAAACTAGCGCGCCGGAAACTGCGAGCGATTCGCCCACCGAATCGGACTTGGAATCGGATCTAGGTTCGAGTGCAGACTCGGATTCGGGTTCACATTCGGACTCGAATTTAGACTCGAGTCAAGCGACATGCATCATCACGGATACGGCTTTGGGCACCGCCGGCGATGAAACCGTAGATGCCCATCGTTCAGCTAGCCCCGCGCTCGTCGTCTGGCGGACCTTGGCCCTCAACAGCTGCTGCTGGCATCCGCCTAACGATCCCCTCCCGGGTCCGTAGACCACACCCTGCCATGACCCTTGGCTTAGTTCATTCCGCGTCCCTACCCGGCTTGGAAACCCGTTCCGCAAACTGGAGACCCACCGGCAAAACCATTCGCCATGCCGTCGCGTCCCGTCGGAACCTCACTCCACCACCAGGATCCTTATGACCGTGTCGGTGTCTCCCGCACTGTCGGTGACCGTCAGCGTCACGGTGTAGCGTCCGGGGCGATCAAACACATGCTCAACCTCCGGACCTTCCCCCATCTTCCCGTCGCCGAAGTCCCACGACCAGGAAACCACGTGACGCCGCATGTCGACTGTCGCCCGCTCCCGGAAGGCAACGCGCTCTCCGGCACGAAGGACCTCAGGCGCATAAATGTACGCCGCCGATGGCTTGATGGGGTCGAATTCGACCACCGGCGCCAGCCCCTGCAAGGCCCACTCCAAGGTGCGCCACTCCCTTTGGGCGACCGTCACCTCAAGCTCCCGAGAGACCGCGTTGACTCGCGGCGGCAGCGTAGCGAGATCGAGGACCAGGCGGTAACTCCCCGGCGCGAGGTCGGCAAACTGGACCGTCCCGTCATCCCTGGTGCGGGCTTCCGCGATGAGGCGCTCACCTTCGTAAAGCGCGACGCGGATCCTCTCCAGCGCCGGCCTGCGCCCTGAAAGTTCGACGCCCAGGAGATAACCCCCGCTCATAGGAACCGAGAACCGGTTGGTCACCTTAATCTCGCCGTAGAGCCCCTCCACCGCCGGGGCGGAAAACCTCATCAATTTCACGGGCTGGTCTCCCAGCGGGATGAACGGCTGAGCCGGCGACGGAGGCCCCTGTGCTACCCGCACCGCGATCTCGCCGTCAAACGCCCAATGAGGGACCAGCCTTGCGAAAAGCGCCCAGTCCCCGGCGCCCATCGGGGAGACGGCTCCTCCAAGGAAGACCGGCGGCGCACAGGATGGTATACCCGAAGATGACCTCCGTCTCGGGAAGCATCACCACAGGACCGTACGTCGCTCCCTCGAGCACTTCAATCACCTGGGCCTCCGCCGTCACCGCAACGAGCATAACGACCAGCGGTACGAAAAGAAGTGCCTCCCGCCGGCTGGCCGTGGGAGACCACCACCTCGCCATAGGGTCGCCTCCTGCTTTCCGTCGCACCTCGTGTTCTTGCAGCACCTCGGACACACTCCTGGACGAGCCAGGAGGGCGCTCGTGGACTTCTCAGGGTGGTCCTCGGGATCCTCCCACGGGTGTTTGAGAAAGCCATTTGAGAAAGGCTTCCATGCAGACCACTCCAAAAAAGAGCGGTGGCTGAAAACGTGAGAAGCGGGGCAAGGTCACTCGGAACAAACTGCTCAAGATCAAGAAGCTGATCAAGAATCTCATTCAAAAGCCGGCCAAAAAGCGAAGGTCGCCTGGAAATTTCGGCATAGGGTCTCCAGGCGACCCATCGATTTGCGCTATTCGCGTCAGCGGTTAACAATCGGCCTATCCGGCGGTCTGCCGTGCGACCTCGGGCGCATCATCCTCCACGCCCCTGTCAAGGACGAGCCGGAGCCGGTATGCGAGCGCGACGGTCTCCCGCCCGAGGCGCTCCGCCCGCTCGCGCACCTCTGGATCGGCCAGCTCTTTGTCAAGGCCGAAGTGCGCGTTATGGGCGTAGAGCGAGCCCGGAACCGTGTGTGCCCGGAAGTAGGAGATCACCGGCCGCAGGGCGTACTCGACAGCCAAGAGGTGGTGGTCGCTTCCGCCGGTGGCGACAAGCCCGACCGCCTTCCCCGCCAGGGCGTCATTGGGGATCAGGTCGAGGAGGTTCTTGAGCGCCCCCGTAAAGGAAGCCCGGTATACCGGTGTGCCGACGATGAGGGCGTCGGCCTCCACCACCTTTTGAATCACCGCCGCGGTGTCGCCCGTATAGCCGGACGGATCCCTGCCGTCGCAAAATGACAGTTCGTAATCGACGAGCTCTAGGAGCTCCGTATCGATCTTGGGGTACGCTTTGGCAGCTCCCTCCAGCGCCGTCCTGAGAAGCGATGCGGTGCGGGAGTTGCGCGTAAGACTCCCGCTTACGGCGAGTAGCTTGAGGCTCATTGGCCCACTCCTTTCGCAGACTGTTCTTGAACTCCAAGGCTCAGGCGCCTACGGCGCTTTCGGCCTGCCGAGCGGGAGAGTCTTGCCGCACCCTCGGGATCACCTCGCGGCCAAAGGCGACGAGGTCGCTGGAGTAGTGGAGGAAGCCGCAGAGCACCAGGTCGACGCCGATGCTCTTGAGCTCGCGGATCTTCTCGGCGATCGACTCGGGCGTGCCGATCAGGCCCGTCTTGAAGCCGTCGTTGTACTGGACCAGATCCTCCAACGTCGAGTTGGCCCACATTCCCTTTCCCTCGGGAGACGACTTACCGGCCTGCTTCACTTGCTCGCGAAAGGCGCCGACTGCCTCCCATTCGGCGAGCTCCACGATCCGCCGGAGCTCGGCTTGGGCCTCTTCCTCTGTCCGCCTGCAGATCACGAAGGCGTTGACCCCGAAGCGAACGGTCCGGCCCGCTTGCCGCGCGAGGGCCGACACCTCGTCAATCTGCTCTTTGAGCCCGGAGAGGGTGTTGCCGTTCATGAAGTACCAGTCGGCGACGCGCGCGGCCACGCGGCGAGCCGCCTTGGAGTTGCCCCCGAAGAAGATCTCGGGCACAGACTGCACCGGCTTGGGCTTTAAGGGCGGCGCCTCGATGCGGTAGAAGTCACCGCGAAACGAAAACGCCTCCCCGCTCCAAAGCCCCCGCAGCACCGTAGCGAACTCCTCGGAGCGGCGGTAGCGCTCGTCGTGCTCAAGCCAAGGCTCGCCGAAGCCGGTGAACTCCTGCTTGAACCAGCCACTGACGATGTTGACGGCAAACCGTCCCCGGCTGATCAGGTCGATGGTCGTCCCGACCTTGGCGAGCACCGCCGGGTGCCAAAGGCCAGGATGTACCGCGGCGATGAGCTTCAGCCGCTGAGTCGTCGTCGCCAGCGCCGCTACGGTTGAAACCGCCTCCAGCTGGTACTCCGCGCCGTAACTGGCGAAGTAACGAGCTTGGGCCAAGGCGTAGTCAAAGCCCGCCTTGTCGGCCTCCCGCGCAAGCCAGGCGTTGTAGTCGTAGGACCAGTCGGTCCTCTGCGGGATCTTGGAGACGACGAGTCCCCCGCTGACGTTGGGCACCCAGTAGGCAAAGCGGATCTCCATGCACACGTTCCTCCTTCACTGGACTTTTGGGATTGAACACCGTTGCGCNTCGCCCCAGAGGAAGGCTTCCCTCTGCCCGCCGGTCCGGTCCGCTTCTTGAGGTAACACGCCCCCGGACCTCGAGCGTCAGCCCCTTCCCGGCGGCAGGCTCCTGCGCCCAACAAAAATCGCCCCTTCTCGCGATGAGAAGAGGCGAAAGCTCGGTCCGGGCGCGTCTCTCCTCATCTCTCAAGGCGACGGCATGCCGTACGCCTTGCAGGAATTGGCACCGCTGCGAGAGCGTCCGCGCGCGCCTCTCGCCGGTTGCCGGGCTTCATCGGGCCAGTCCCTCCGCCACCTCTTGATGAGGCCCCGCTCGGGGGCGATAGGTTGTGTTCCGAGAGAATTCTAATCTAACAGATCAATTTTGTCAACATTNATCAACCGCCCAGCTGTTTCAACAGGCGGCGCACGCAAGCCAGCTGCCAGGCGACTTCGGTGTACTCGTGGCGGCCCGAGTGGTGCTCCACGCTGTAATACCCTTGGTAGCCGGCTTCTTGCAACGTGCGGATCTTCTCCTCGTAGCGCGGCTCGACCCACGCCGCCATGTGCGTGTGAAAGGCGTGCCGGGCGACGAGCCTGTCGCCGTCCTCCTTGTCCACGTCCCAGTTCTCAAAGTGAAGCAGGACACCGAAAGCGGGATGGTCCACGGCCTCCACGAGCCTCAGAATGTTCTGAGGCACTCGCGAGCAGCCCCAGTGGTTTTCGGGTCCCACCTTGTACCCGTTGTCGTAGGCCCTTTGGGCGTACTCCCGGTACCGCTTGACTGTATACTCAAACTGCTCCTCCGTCATCTCCAGGCCGTGGCCGCCCATGTCGATGCGGACCGTCTTGGCCCCGAGAATCTCGGCCGCTTTGAGGTTGGCCAAGGCGTTGTGGTAATTGCGCTCACGCACATCGGGATCGGGCTCCCAGACGTGCGCGCCGTCGACGCAGAGGTTCGCCAGCACCAGCTCCCGCTCGTTCAGGGCCGCGCGGATCTTCCGCAGGTACGCCTCGTCCGTCACGTCGGGAATCATCCCGTTCCAGATATCTGCCGCGTCCAGGTGGTAGCGGTACTTTACCGACTCCAGGTATCCAAAGACGTCGATCATCCCTTCCCGCAGCAAGCCGTGAAACGAAAACGACGCGACGCAAAGCTTCATTGTGGTCGAAATCCTCCTCGCTGAAGGACCGTCGCTCAACCGCACAGCATCTACCGCGCGGGCGGGGGCCCCGGCCCGCCGCCCTGCGCCCGACCGCTNCGTCGCTTGACCGGCGTAGATGCCGCCCCAATCACTCCCGGGTGATCTCGACCGTCGCTTGCTGAGCCGCGGCCCGCAAAGCGGCCTCGACGCTCTCCTCTTGCTTGAGCGCCCGGTCGGCGCCCTGGGAGAGCTGCGAGAGCAGCGCACCGAGGTTGTACGTGTTTCCGGGAAGCGGCACCGTCTCCTCCGCCGCCTGCAGGAAGACGAGCCATCTGGGATCATCCGTAAACGGCGGCCCCAGCAACGCCCCGCGCCGCGGCGGCAAGAACGAGTTGACCCGGCTGAGCTCATACATCACTTCCGGCCTCGAGACGTATTCGATCCACTTCCAGGCGGCGTCGGGATTCTTGGAGGCGCTGGTGATCGCCCACTTGTTCACGTACAGGAAGCCCGAGCGGTTCACCTGGCCGGGCGGGATAGCCACCCCGAGCGCCCCCGCGTTCTCCGGGTGGGCCCGCTCCATCTGGCCCAAAGCCCAGTCGCCGTGATACTCCATGGCAGCACGCCCCGTAACGATGGGATCCGCCCCCTCCCAGGGCGAGCCCGTGGGCAAGCCGACACGATAGACATTCACCAGATCGACGAGAAACTGGACGGCGTCGATGGCTTCCCGGCTGTCAAAGGCGGCCCGCCGCCCATCCTCCGCCACCAGGCGCCCGCCGTTTTGATAGATGAAGATGGCGACCAGATCGCCCGCCGGACCGGTATTCAGCCCCGCCCGCTGGATCGAGCCGTCGGCGTCGGTCCGCACGAGCTTTAGCGCAGCATCACGCAGCTCTTCCCAGGTGGTCGGGGGACTGTTGCCGTCGAGGCCGGACTCCTCGAAGTAGTCGATCCGGTAGAGAAGCGGCCTCTGGTCCAACCGGTAGGGAATCGTGTAGAGCCTGCCCTCGACCGTCCCGTCGAGTATGGCGGCCCCGGCGAAATCGTCCAGCTCGCCCCAGCGGTCGGCCCAAGTGTCGAGAGGCTGCACCAAGCCGCTCCGGACAAAGGTCCCCAGTGCCTCGCCGCCGATCTGGACGACGTCGGGCGCCTCCCCCGCGGCAAAAAGGGTGAGGAGGTAATCCAGGTAGCCGCCCCACTCTCTAAGATGGAGGTCGACCTTGATGCCGGTCTCCCGCTCAAACGCGGGAACCAGGACGTCGGTATAATAGGCCCTGCCCGGATCCTGCACGTCGGGAACGATGACGGAGATGCTCACTTCCGAGGCGGCGCCGGCCGTCACCGCCGCGACGAGCAGGACGAGGACCGCCGTTACGGCCCATGGGGCGAAAGACTTTTGCGTCCTCACCTTCATGACGAACGACATACTGAAAACGCCTCCTCTTCATTCGGGATAGATTTCACTCGCGATTTGAATTCGAGTGACTTTTTTCTTCAGGGCTACCCGGAGTGCGAAAGGCAAGTCATGGGAATCCTGCTTGCTTGGGCTTCTAGCTTCCCGGCGGGTCCTTGGCCTTCAGCCGGGCTCTCCTCCCTGCCTCCAAGCGTTTGCACGGCGGGGTCAAGGCGTGCGGCGATCACCCCCCAACCCGCACGACTCTCGCACGACGAGCTCCGTCTTGAGGATGATCTCGCGGCTTTCCCGCACGGTCCCTCGAATCCGGCCGATCAGAAGCTCGGCCGCTTGGCGACCCGATTCCTCAATCGGCTGGCGAACGGTCGTCAGAGCCGGGCGAAAATAAGCCGCAGGGGCCAGGTCGTCGAAGCCGACGACGGCCATCTCCTGCGGAACCGAAATACCTTTCCCGGATAGCTGCTTGATGGCGCCCATCGCCATGTGGTCGTTGGCAGCAAAGATCGCGGTCGGCCTCTCGCTCGCCGAAAGGCTCAGGAGCTTTTCGGCGGCCTTGGCGCCAGAAGCAAACGAAAAGTCGCCGCGGACCACAAGGCGCGGGTCGTAGGCGATGCCCGCCTGCTCCAGTGCGAGCTTATAGCCCCTCTCTCGCTCCCGGGCGTCCGGAGCGAGAGAGGGGCCTGTGATCAGCGCGATACGCCGGTGTCCCCCGCCGATCAAGTGCCGGACCGCCGTCAAGGCGCCCTCCAGGTTATCGACCCGGACGCTGTCGATCCCGGAGCCCCGGATTTCCTGCAGGAGGAGGACCAACGGGACGCCCTGCTTTTTGAGCTCGATCACCGCATCTCCCTTGGCTTTGCGAATCATCACGATGAGGCCGTCGACGCGGCCTTGCCGGATTTGCTCCAAAGCGGCGATCTCCCGCCGCCGGTCCGCGTGGGTGAGATAGAGGACGAGGTTGAAACCGGCCTCGTAGGTGACTCGGTCCACCCCTTCGACGATCCGGCCGTAGAACGGCTCGGTGACATCGGGAACCAAGAGGCCGATGGACAGGACCTTCCTGCGGACGAGTCCCCGGGCCGAGACGTTGGGCTGGTAGTTGAGCTCGCGAGCGGCTTTGAGCACCCGCTCGCGCGTCTTTTGGCTGATCCGGGGATCGCCGTTGAGCGCTCTTGAGACGGTCGAATGAGCGACACCGACCGCCTTGGCCAGATCCTTGATCGTCACCACGTGCGGCACACCCCTTTGTGCTCACGTGTGCATAGTCTATGGTTCTTTCCGCCGGGATGAGACTCCTTCCCTATCTTTCCATCGCCGGCATCACTCCCCACCCCAGGAGGATTTTCCTTGCGCACGGAAAAGAGGAATGTTGCGCACAGATCTTGCCCGGCTATCCGGGCTCTGTCGGGGAGCGCGACGCGTTGTCCGGGGGACGATTCACCTCATGAACGTCACCATCGCCGAGATCGCCAAGCGCGCGAAGGTCGCGCCGTCGACCGTATCCCGCGCCCTCGCGGGCAAGGGCCGCATCTCGGATAGCACGCGCAAACGAATCATGCAACTTGCGCACGAGATGGGCTATGCAGGTGTCCCCGTTTTGCGCAAAACGGTGGGCATCGTCTACACCCCGCGGCTGCGCCACTTGATCGGCGACGCCTTCTACGGCTCCGTCCTCGAAAGCGTCGAGGCGACGTTTCGGACGTGGGGGTACCGGGTTTTCTTCTCCACGTTCGAATCTCAAGAGGACCTGGCCGAACTCCTCGGCCAAGGGGCGCACGACGGGTTCATCCTCGTCGGCGGCGATACGACCCCCGAGGCGGTGCACATCCTGCGCGCTGCGGCCAAACCCGTCGTTTTGGTAGACAACGAGTTTCCCGACCATCCGATCCCTGCGGTGGTGACAGCCAACGCCGAGGGGAGCAGGGCGCTGACAAAGCACTTGCTCGCTCTTGGGCACAGGGCGATCGCCTACGTCGCGGGTCCCCTGGCTCACATCTCGCTTCGCCAGCGCGTCGACGGTTACAAAGAGGCGATGGCGGAGGCTGGCGCTCCGGTGGGGGACGAATGGATCGCGGCGGCGCCCGAAGGCCACTTTGGCTTCGAAACGGGCGTGACCGGCTTTCACACGCTGTGGACGGAGCGAGGCCTGCGGCCCACGGCCGTCCTCTGCTCCAACGACATGGTCGCTCTCGGCGTGCTCCAGGCGGCTCAGGAGCTCGATCTTTCGGTCCCCCGGGACCTTTCGGTGGCGGGCTTTGACGACGTGGTCCAAAGTGCTCGTCCCAGGCTCACCACCGTCAAGGTGCACTGCCGCGAGATGGGAGCCCACGCCGCTCGCTTGCTCTACGAGGCGATCCAGAGCGAGGTGTCCCGCAAAGCGCCGAGAGCCGATCAGGCTCGAGGGACGGAGGCGCCTGCGGAGCCGCCCGTCAAGATCGTGATCTACCCCGAGCTGCGAGCGCGCGAGTCCACAGCTCCGCCGAGGAGCTCCCCTTAAAGGAGGTGAGGCCATCGGCCCAATGACGTCCGCCGGTCGACCGGTTCACAAGCCGTCAGTTCAAAGCGTCTGATGCCACCCAAAGGCAGGGATGAAGCCATGCGACAACGACCATCGTACCGAATCCCATGCACCCTGGCGTTGCTTGTCGCTCTGTTCGCTCTCACCGTTGCAGCCGAAGCGGCTGTTGAAATCCGCTACATGACCAATCCGCGGATGACACCCTTCGGCGATGACGTCAACAAGCTCCTGGTCGACATCTTCAACGAGCTGAACCCCGACATCCGGGTAGTCTACGAGCCGGCGACGGCCGCGTGGCAAGAGCGAGCCAGCGTGCAGATGGTGGCGGGCACCGCGCCCGACGTCATCGCCGGGTTTGACCACTGGTTCCGCGCCTGGCTCGAGCAAGGCCAGGCCCTCCCGCTCGACAGCTACCTGCCTCCGGGATATCTCGACGACTTCGTCCCCTCTCACGTCCAGCTCTACAACATTGACGGAAAGCAGCTGGCCCTGCCCTACTACACGGGAGTCTCCGCACTCTTCTACAACCAGGACATGTTTGACCGGGCAGGCGTCGTCTATCCCAACGAGAGCTGGACCTGGGATGACTACCTGGATGCAGCGCGCAAGCTCACCGTCCGCGACGGGTCGGGGGTCGTCACTACCTACGGCGCCGACGTGCAGGTGGCGTGGGACCGCGTGATCCTTTGGATCTGGGAGAACGGCGGCAACGTCATCGACGACGGCGCGTTCGTCGGCACGCGGGTTTACTTTGACCGTCCCGAAGTGATCGAAGCGATCGAGTTTCTCCAGGACCTGATCCACACTTACGAGGTAGCGCCCAGCTGGCCACAGCTTGGGATGGATCCCTGGACCGGCTTTTGGAGGGGCGACCTCCTTGCGATGTGGCAGTCGGGCTCCTGGGACGTGAGCAACACGTTGCAAAACGCCAACTTCAACTGGAACGTCAGCGTCCATCCGAGGGGTCGTACAGGCATCCCTGCGGCGACGCACACGTCGGACGGCATCATGGTCTACGCAGGGACCAAGCATCCTGAAGAGGCGGTGCGCTTCCTCCTCTTCATCACCGGCCCCGACGCCCAGGAGATCCTCATGCACCAGGCCAACCTGCAGCCAGCCCGGTTGAGCCTGGGAGGCGACTACGCGCGTTACTCCCGGGGAGCGCGCCAGGGGATCAACATGGATCTTTTCATCGAGCAGACCCTGTACGCTCGACCGGCGCCGTTCTTCGCCAACCAGACGCGCGTGAGCACGGTGCTGGTCAACACGCTGAACCAAGCCATCTACCACAACGCCATGCCTGCGGCATCCGCCATGCAGAGCCTGCAGCGCGAGATCTCAGCCATCATCCAAGAGGAGGTTAAGTGATCGATGAAATCCATGCGCAGAGTTTCCGCCGTGGCGCTCGTGCTGGCGCTCCTCATCGCATGCTTTAGCATCGCCTCGGCCCAGACGCGCGAGCTCGTCGTTCAGGCGCCGTCACTTACCGGCAAGCCGGTTCCGGTCTCCATCACGCTCGACGACATCCGCCGGGCAGTGGGACTCACCTTCTCCATCGACTGGAACTCGGTGCGCGTCTATGACGCCGACGGGAATCTGATTCCGTTCCAGATCGACGACGTCGACCTTTCGGGCGGCATCTCCCGTGACGACCAGCTGGCTTTCGTGACGTCGGGCTTGGCCCGCGTCGAGGTGGCCCAGGTTGCGACCGAAGAGCTGCCCACATTTGAAAACGCCTTCGCGGTGAGCGAGACCGAGGAGGGCTGGCTCATCCAGTCCCGGGACGGCCAGCACGCAGTCGAGGTGACCAAGCTGGGTGGCGTCAACGTCATCCGCTACAACGGCGTCGAGCGCTCCTTCGCCCGTGACCTCGGCTTCCTGCGCTATGCCGGCTTTCCTTACAGCACCTACTGGGTGAACGGCGACCTCAAGGCCCACGAGGAGAAGACCACCCTCGAGGAGCCCATGCGGGTCCGCAACGTCGTGATCCTCGAGAATTCGCCGGTGCGGGCGACCATCGTCGTCCAGAGGGCGTCTGACCTCTTCCCCGGCCTGCGCCAGGACGCCGTCATCAGCCTGTACACCACCGGTGAGATCCTGGTGGACCAAGTGGTGACCAGCGCCGGATACGCTGATCTCACCAAGCTCGAGACCCTTGCGAACGGGATTCTGGCTGGCGCCTCCGACGCCCGGCACATTCTTCCCGTCTTCCGCTGGCTTGAGTGGGCCGACGAGCTGGGCATCACGCCCGCCGAGTACTGGGCGGAGCGCGGCGTCCTCACCCAGGTGGACGGCGCGGCCTATGTGACCTTTGAGAACATCAGCGGTCCGGCTCCGCTGTGGTGGGGTGCCTCGTACATCTTCGCCTCGCCTGAGCGGTGGAGGACCAACTTCTCGGCCGAGCTCGGCCTCGGGATGGCCGAGATGCTGGTCAACGTGCCGGAGATCGCCACGGATCTGCGGGAGCGCCTGGAGGGCCCGCAGTGGCAGCTGGAGGGCGAGTGGCGCAACGGCTACTTCCGCTGGATTGCCGAAGAGGTCGTGAAGTACCGGGCGGAGAAGGGGATCGAGGTCGGCTTCGGCACCGACATGCAGGCCGACGACTGGGCGCTGCACCTGATCCCCGGCGACACGGTGGAGTTTGTCAACTACTATGCTCCGTATGAGGCAAGCTCCGTCGCGGGCGCTATCCAGTACCTCGAGGCCCGCTATCAAGAGCTGACCGGGGTCTCCGTCACGCGGCAGTAAGTTCGAGCCGTCCCGGGTCCCAAGGCTCACAGCAACCGAAACCAGCCGCCGGGCGCCGCTCCGTGTGGGGTGTGTGCCCGGCGGTCGCTCTCATCCCTGGACGTCCTAGACTTGGAGAACACTCACGGAGCCGAGAGGATGTCGCCCGTGGCCCGAAAGGTGCGCAAGATCGTCACCGCCGTTTTCACACTCTTTCTTCTCTTGGGGGGACAGGCCCTCTTTCCCGGCGCAGCCTACGGCGACCAGGGCACGAGCGGCCCGATCTTGCAGGCGGCGCTGCCGCGTTCTGCAATATCCCTCGACCATCTCAACCACCTCAAAACGACCATCGAAACCCCGTCGGGGCCGCTGGCCGTGTGGTACGTCTATGCCGAACCCACCGCTCTGGGGTACAGGCTTGTGGAGGCCGCGGGTGAAGGAGTGGCCTGCGTCGACGACGTCGCCCGGGCTCTCATCGTCTACCTCGAGCATTACGAACTGACAGGCGACTCCGCATCCCTGGCCTCGGCCCGCGACGCTGTCCGCTTCTTAGCCTACATGCGCCAAGATGACGGCACCTACGCCAACTTCATCTTCGCCGACGGCAGCCTGAATCTCACGGGGCCCACGAGCCGTCCGGGAGTCAACTGGTGGATGGCCCGCGCGATGTGGGGCCTTGCCAAGGCCTACTCCGTCTTTCGCACCGTCGATTCCGACTACGCAGAGTATATCGCCGGCCTGCTCGCCCCGTCGCTTGCGCGGCTTGAGGCCGAAGTGCGCGCCAAGCAACGCCCGGAAGCCCCGGTACAGGCCGTCATCGCCGGGGGCGGGGCCGACGTGTCGGCGATCTTCCTCATGGCCGTCTCACATCTCGCGCTCGCCGCCCCGGACAAGGAGCAGGGCGCGCGCCTTCGCGAGATCGCCACGGCGCTGGCCTTGGGCCTGCGGCAGTTCCAGGCGGGCGATGCCGGCACACCGCCCTACCGGGCCGTCATGCCGAACCCCGGCGCTCCCGCGGTCTGGACCGGATGGGGAAGCCACGGGATGGAGGCACTGGCGCTCGCTGCCATCGCTTTTCAGGAACCCCGGTGGCTCTCATGGGCGGCCGAGATCGCCCACGCTCTGGGAACGTACCTCGCCGCCGGGCCTGCAGCCCTCGCCGCCCAAAGCCCGGCGCCGGTCCTTTTGCCTCAAATCGCCTACGGGCAGTCTCCGCTCGTGCGCGGGCTTGCGCTGCTGCACGAGGCCAGCGCAAATCCTCTCTACAGCGATCTCGCCCTGCTTGCCGCATCGTGGCTCTTTGGCAACAATCCGGCCGGAGAGAGAATCTACGACGCGGCCAGCGGCCGCACCTACGACGGCATCGACGGCGGCCCGTGGCAAGCAAGGGCCCGCGTCAACTACAACTCGGGAGCCGAGTCGACCATCGAGGGACTTTCCATCCTTCTGAGCCTCGCCCGCATGCGCCCCAACGGCCTGCTGCGCACGGCCGAGCTGAACCAGCCCGAAGGTTTAGGCCCCATCGTCATCGAGGCCGAAGCGTACCAGGCGCCCGGCTTCGGCCGCCTCGAGCTCCACCGTCAGCAGGGCCTTGCCGGATCACAGCCCAGCGGCGAGCGGTATATCGTGATGCACGACGGCTCCGAAGCCTCCTACCGCCTTCCGGTGCGCGTCATTCCCCGGTCCGGCTACCGCGTCGACGTGGTACACGGCGGTGCGCGGATTCAACCAGCCGCGCTTTACGTCGTCGCCGGCGACGAGTTGATCGGATCCATTGAGGTGGGCAGGGATCCTGCAGGCGACCGGCTGCGCACCTCTTTGGCAGGAACTTGGACGCCCTCTACCCCTTCTACTGCGGACGCATCCACTCCGGTCATCTTGCGCCTCGTCGTTGAGGGCGGGCCCGTCGCCGTCGACGCCATCCTTTTGCATCCTACGGTGATGTGGCGCAAGGTGCAGGCTCAAGACGGCGAAGTGGTCGTGCTCCGAAACGTGACATCCGAAGCCGCCTCCTTCTCCCTCGCAGACGTGCTGGCCACCCGGCAAGCCGCCCAGCCGTTGGCGGACCGGGTGGCGGTCTACGACCACGAGGGACGAGCGGTCCCCGTCGTCTGGGCCGATGCCTCCACACTGGTCCTCCCCTCATACGGCTTCGCGCTGGTCGCAAGGTAATTGCCGCAAGCAAAGCGTTCGATGAGAGTAGGAAAAAAGGGA
>NICF_comb_assmDRAFT_10000333_pt1 | contig 39925 bp, 37 predicted proteins | sample NewIslPassag4_SG_FD_11279 | JGI IMG/M metagenome (IMG submission 11279)
GGAAGTGTCCTCATTGTTCACATTGGTTCACGTTGATTCATGACTTTCCACGTTGTGTCATTGAGCTTCCCGTAGACAGGCGCGGGGTTCCGAACCACGACTATCACCTGAAGTATCCGTTCATCCAGCCTACCGACACGCATGCGTATATCTGCATGAAGTGCAAGGAGCTGGTGAGTGACGAAACGCGCATCAAGGGCATCTGGCGACCGCTATACCCCTACAAGACAGCCGTGCGCGGCTATCAAATCAGTCAGCTCATTTGTCCGTGGATATCGGCAACCGACCTGATGAAAAAGCGCAAAGACTACCAGCTTGACCAGCTCTTCGAAAACTACGTCATCGGAAGACCGTACCTTGGCGATAACGTCATGGTCAGCCGGGGCGACATCCTCCGCTGTGTGCGGACAGATATCACGAACCCTTACGACCTTCGCCGGGACAACGTAGCGCAGGGCGTGGACTGGGGGAACACTAGCTGGGGCGTCAACGGGATGATTGACCCGGACAACCCGGAGAAGATTATTCTGCTGGACATCTGGAGCGTCCACGACAACGAAGCCATGGAGATTGACGGGCGCAAGGATAACCCGCACATTCGGAAGGCGGCAGAAAAGCTTCGGCAATGGAACTGTGTGCGGGCGGTGCATGACGCAGGGTACGGGAAAGACCGCAACTTCGAGCTGATGCAGGATTTTCCGGGCAGGGTGTTCTCCTGTTTCTACCCGAGCCTGTCCACCGATTCCACAAAGACCGTGGAAGACAAATGGAACGACACCGAATACACCGTCAACGTAGACCGTACCATGACGCTCATGCTCATGACGAAGATGTTCCGGGACGGGCGCGTGGTTATCCCGGCGTGGGTGGCACAGAACCCGCTTTTTGAGACGTTCATCAAGCATGTGACGAACTTGGTGCTCATCCGGGACATTGAGACCGACGAGAAGACGAAGAAGGAGGTTATTAAACAGCGCGTGGGGACGCTTCCGGGCGGCGACCACTTTGGGCATGCCATGAACTATCTGTGCATTGCGCTTCGGAAGGTGGAAAGCTCCGGCAACTCCGACTTCTTCTACTAGGAAAATCGTGGTAGTATCATGGCAAGGACAAGTAAAGGAAGGGACTGGTGCCTATGCCATGGTACGTTGTGAAGTACGAAGTTCCGCCGATGAGGGAAGTGCGTGTGCAACGGGTGTACGCGGAGGGGTTACTGGACGCCGACCGAAAGGTGCGGGATGAGCACAAGCAGAAGGGTGTGAAGGTGCATGTTCTCTCCGTTCAAACCGACAAAAACCAAGGCGACTGAACGGTTGGTGTGCACCTGCAAGCGTGACCCGCTCCGCTGTCGCAAATGTTTGGAAGATTCCAAGCAATTGGCGCGGGAGCAGGCGAAACGGAAGTTAAGGGAGGGTAGGACGTGAGTGACGGCATTACGGATGCAAGGCGCGGGGTTCCGGTGTATGCAAAGCCGGGGCTGACGGTCAAGAGCGTGGCGGAAGCGATTCGGGATGTGCTGACGAGCCGGGACGAACTGGGTAAGCCGGAATGGAAAGCGGTTATCGAAGACTTCCGAAGGGAGCGCAACCTCCCGGAGAACTTCACCTTCACGGATGAGCTTCGGAAGGAACTGGCACAGAAAATGACCGACCACATCATGGCGAAAGCTATGGGAAGAAAGGAGCAGAACAGGCATGAAGGTGTTTGAAAAGTGGAAACCGCCTTTGGTATGACAAGGAAGACGGTGTATAAGCTGTTTGGCATCCCGGTCTACGTCAAAATTGAAATCATACGCAGGTAAAGGAGCGGGGAGACGTGGGGAAAAAGAAAAGAGCTGGACAAGCACAGCCGCCGGAAATCGTGGTCAGCATTGCGCCGTTTCCGCTGGAGTATGACGCTTACTACGTGATGGCAGACCTGTCGGAGATGGAGCGGGCACGGCTGAAGCTGGCGTGGGAGAAGATGAACGAACAGCTTTCGAAGCCGAAGCTTCTTTTCATTGCACCGGAGAACATCGAGCTTCGCCGGGTACCCTCCAGTATCCTGAAGAACATGGCGGAGCAAATCAACGCCGTGCTGAAGGAGCGTGGCGACCTGTGAGTGAGCGTTGCTGGTGTGGGCTGGAGCTGGTGGAAGTCACGCCGGGCGAGGATTACCGTACCTGCCCGGTTCACTCCTTTCCGACATGCCCGGAAGACCTCTACAAGTTGCGGCAGGAAGTGGTTCGGAAGGTGGTACCCGATGAGCACTACGACGAGTACTATGCGTGGTGGATAGGGTACGTGGAAAACGAAGGCGAAGCGTGGCGGCTGGTGTGTGTCGGCGGATACGACGAGGCGGAAAAGTTCATGCAGGAGTACCAAGAGACCGGGAAGCTCACGCTGGGGATCCGCTTTGGGCAAATTAGCCAAGTGGTGGAACCTGTCGCTGTTGCCAAATTTCATATGCGGGAAATCTTCCGAAGTGTGCAAGACGTGGCGGTAAAGGAGTTGGAGACGGAGTAGCAAAGGGGGAACGCACATGAGCAAGAAGCACAAGCGGCACATGGAAGAGAAAGTCGAAACCCTTGCCTTGGAGCAAATTGCAGACCGCACGGAGACTGACAAGCTCTACAACAAGTTCGACCCGTATCAGCGGGAGATGGACAGGAAAATTGAAGAGTACTCCGTGGTATTCGTGGACGCCGAAGCGGGGACGGGAAAGACCACCGTTGCGGTTCGGAAGGCGCTGGAGATGCTTCGGCAAGGGAAGGTAAACAAAATCCACTACGTGCGATTCCCGGACAAGCGGGGGCAGAAGTTGGGCTTTCTGCCCGGCGAGAAGGAAGACAAGGAAGCTGTCTACATGTACCCGTTCTACGATGCCATGGCGGAGTGCGGCATCCAAGAAGCCGCCGTGGACAAGCTCATTGAGAAGGGCATCATTGAGCTGTCCACGGACATCAACCTCCGGGGGCGGAACCTGAAAGGCGTGTTTCTCATCGTAGACGAAGCGCAAAACGCCGAAGAGCTGGGCGACTTGAAGCTGGTTCTGACCCGGCTTCACGACCACCGGGGAAAAGGTGTTGTCATTGGGCATAGCAAGCAGGTGGACGGCAGGGTGCGGCTCTACACCAAGCACCGCCTGACGAGCTTTCAGATATACCGCTACCACATGACGAAGAAACCGTGGGCGACCACCGCGCACCTGATGATGAACTACCGGGGTGAAATCAGCAAGTGGGCAGACCGGGTGGAAGAGAGTCTGCCGGAAATCGAGCTGATGGACGACTTCGTATAATCACCCTTCCGAAGCGAAACCAAATGATGGTATGATAGGGGCGCAAGCATATTCTGAAAATGGGGGTGTAGCCTGATGGCAAGCCAAATCGACACCACGCGCATCTACACCAGCGTGGATGAAGCCGACAGCCCAAGCAAAGTGAAATGCGACAAGTGCCAAGTCTACGTGGTGCCAAGGGGAATCAATAGCACACGGAAAAGCGCACCGGGCGAAAAGCATTGCCCGAACTGTGGTCACGTTTTCGGACGTGCAAACCACTAAACCCGAGCAGGGGCTTCGCTTCCGAAGCTCCTGTTTTACTATGGAAAGGGGTGAAACACCGTGGATGATATTCTGACGATATGGCAGAAGGCTCCGAAGGGAGAGGAACTTCTAAAGGCGCTCCGGGATGATGCAGGCGTCAAGAGTGCGGAACCGAAGTCTGCTGTTATTGACCCGTACGGATACACGGGGCAGGGCGGCACCCGGCAAAAGCCCACGATTATCCCGTACGCCACCCTCCGCCGGATGTCGCTGGTACCTGCCATTTCCGCTATCATCAACACCCGGCTGAACCAAGTCGCCCGCTTTGCGCGAAGACCACGGTTCGATGGGGACACCGGTTTTCAAGTCCGGCTCAAAGACCGCAAGCAGAAGATGAGCGAGGCGGCACGGAAACGCGCCATGGAAATCGAGGACTTCTTCTTGAAGACGGGCGCGGTGCGGAACGCCAAGCGGAAAGACAACTTCAACCAGTTCCTTCGGAAGATTGTGCGGGATACACTGACGCTGGACGCCATGACGTGGGAGAACGTGCCCAATCTGAAGGGCGGGCTGGCAGAGATATGGGCGGTGGACGCCACCACGATTGAGCTGGTAGCCAATGCGCCCGTCTCCGATGAGTACAAACTACCCGTCTACGTGCCACAAACGAAGCGGGGCTTTCAAGTGAGCGGTGACATTGCCTACGTCCAGCGCATCAATGGGCAAATCGTAGCCGAGTACACCGAAGACGAGCTTGCCTACGCCATTCGCAACCCGCGTACCGACTTGGAGTATACCGACTTCGGAATGTCGGAGTTGGAAACGCTCATCGAGATTGTGACCGGGATTGTGAATGGGGTTCGCTACAACACCAGCTACTTCAACCACTCCAACCTGCCGCAGGGTGTCTTGGAGATTGTCGGGAAGTACAAGGACACCCACTTGGAAGCGTTCAAGCGCCACTGGAAGAACCTTACCAGCGGGGCGGCAGGGAAGTGGGCGGTTCCGGTCATGGCGTTGGAGGAAGGGCAGGGCTTCAAGTTTACGCCGTTTAAGAACAGCAACCGGGACATGGAGTTCAACGAGTTTCTGGAGTTTCTGTTCAATATTGCCTGTGCCGTCTATCAGATTGACCCCAATGAAGTGGGCTTCAAAAGCTGGACGAGCGGTAATTCCATGTCAGCTTCCGACAACACGGAAGTCAAGATGGAAGGCTCCAAGGACAAGGGGTTCATCCCGCTCATGAACTTTCTTTCCGACACCTTCAACAGTGAAATCGTTGACCGCATCGACCCGGAGTTTGAATTTTGCTGGGTAGGCGTGGATGAAGAGGACGAAGACAAAAAGCTGGAGCGGCAGAAGACCCAAGTGGAAATGGGCGCGAAGACCATCCGTATGCTGTGGGAAGAGAACGGCGTGGACTTCGACAAAGTAGCGAAAGTTTACGGCGGACAGCTTCCGAAGTGGATTGATGCTCCGGTGAACCCGACCCTTATCCAAGTGTACATGGCGGAATCCGGGTTGAATCAGCAGGGTGAACCTTCCGAAGACCCGGACGGTGAAGACCTGCAAGCACAGGCAGACGACGAACACGGCAAGGCAATGGAGATGGCGGACGACCAGCACCAAAAAGAGCTGGAGAAAATGGAGAAGGAGCACGAGCAAGCCAAGGAAATGGAGCAGTTGAAACACAAGAACGCCGTGGAGCTGGAGAAACTTCGCGCCAAGCACAAGCCGAAGCCCGCTTCCGAAGGAAAGCCCGCTTCCAAGGGGACGCTCAAAAAGTCGCTGACCGAAGAGGAAGACGGCGTAGAGATTGTGCTGGAATGGGATGATTACTAATCCTTCCGAAGGAGGAATGGGCTATGTTCAGATGGTTCGGCAAGGACAAAAAGAACGGCGGAGACAGTCACCATGAAATCAACACCATGGTGACCCTGAACCCACCCACGCATTTCTTGGTGGTTATTGAAGGCGATTCGGAAGACGTTCCGATTGACCTTCCGCTGACCGTACCATTCGAGAGCATCAACCACATCACCTATGTGTTGGCGCTCAACGCTATTCCTCATCGGGTGGAACCGTTACAGTAAAGGGGTGAAGGCAATGCCAAAGCTGAAAATCAAGCTTCCGAAGGACATCATGAGCCTTCCCGAAAAAGACCGACAGGAGATTGTAGGCGTATTGGCGGAAGCCATGCGCCTGCCGCCTGTCATGAAGGTAACGAAGGCGGGCGGGGATGAACACAACATGTGGAGCCGGAACGGAGACCCGCTGTTGGCAGAAGCGGAAGACGCCTTCTACGAAGCACTGGTGACGCCCGCCCAAGAGATGATGGCGGACGTGTTTATTGCCCTAGACCTTTCGCTGGATGGCGTGGACATGGAGAAATCCTTCAGCGCGGACTATGACGCCTACATCGGTCTTCTGAAGTCCAAAAATAACGGGAAGCGGCGGATTCAGGAGCTTATCGAGCTGAACAAAGCGAAGCGGGACAAGTTCCTGAAGTACATACAAGACGCCAACCCGTTTAGCAAAAAGCAACTGAAGAAGCTGGACGAGCTGATGCGCTCCAAGCTCCCGGATTACGCCAAGGTTGCCGAAGACTTCATGATTCGCGCCGGATTCTTGGGCAAGATTCGCAACGAAGCCGAGAAGCAGGCGTTTGAGACCGCAGGCGCGTTTATCGACCGCTTCCCGCAGACCATCGAAGCCGCCGAGAAGGAAGGCGTGGTGTTGACTCTTCGGGATAAGGAGAAGGCGAAAGCAGAAGGGCGGAAGGTGATGATTCTCCCGCTCACTCCGCAGGAGAGCCGGGCGGTACGTCATGCCGAGTTGCACTGTGCGGATAAAATCACAGAGATATCCGAACGGCACCGGGCGGGTGTGCGGCAGTTGGTGATACGGGCGCAGAAGGAGCGCTGGTCAGCGCAAAAGCTGGCGCAAGAGCTGTTCGACGCCTACGGGGAGCAGAACCGGGATTGGCGGCGTGTCGCTATCACCGAGCTTGCCTTTGCCACCAATGACGCCTATCTGTCAGGTGTGGAAGAAGGCGAGACCGTGGTAGGCATGGGCGCGGAGAACGCCTGCAAGTACTGCAAGCAGTTGGTCATTGGCAAGACCTTCACCGTCATTCACAAGCTTCCGAAGGTAATGGACTACAAGACCGAGATGCAGAGCGTGTGGGTAGGCAAGACCAACTACGGGCGCAAGGCAAGCGAGTACATCCCGGCGATTCCGATGCACCCGAACTGTCGTTGCCGCTGGCATCGAATTTCCCGCTTCTACAAAGTGGGAGAAGATGGTAAGCTGGTGCTGAAAACCACCGCAGAGCTGATTCAGGAAGAGCGGGCGCGGCGCGGACTTCCGCCTGACCCGAACCTCAAATAAAAAGGAGCTGGGTACTGATGAAATTGAGCGAATCGTATGTGCAGTTTGTGAAGAGCACGGTGGATAGGCTGGTCTCCCGTTCCGGGTTCCCGGTAGCGGGAACGGTGCTTCAATCCACAGGGGTGGCGAATCGTGCACAACTTCGGAAGCTGGAGAAGATGGGCGTGTTGACTTCCTGCTACGTGAAAGCCGGAAACAGAGGGCTGGTGAACGCCTACTTCACGGAGGACGTAGTTCCGAAGGCGATTCAGGAAAGGAGAGAGGCAGATGCCAAGCTTCGTGAAGACCGAGAAAGACGAAGAGCTGTGGAACAAAGCGAAGGAAATCGTCCAGAAGGAATACAACAAGTCGGAGTCTGACGGAGACGATTACTGGCGGCTGGTGACAGGCATTTACAAGCGAATGGTCGGCGGTCATGCGGAAAAGTCGATTTACAGCCTGTCAGAGCTGACCCTGTTGAATGGGTACAGCCTTCAAAAGAGCAAAAATAAGTCGTCCGATACCCCCGAGGGGGTACATAAAGACCTGCCTCCGGGTGGTGTGTGGCGCACCATTCGGGGGCATCACGTGTATATCGTGAACGGAAAGATCGTGGCGGGTTCCGTTCCGCACGTATGGAAAACCGGGCAGTATGTCGCCATGGACAAGGAAACCATGGCGAAGCACCAGGCAAAGCTGGACGAGAAGGCGGAAAAGGAAACGGCGAAAGCCAAGACCACCAAGAAAACCGCCAAAAAGGCTTCCGAAGAGCCGAAGGAAGAGCCAAAGAAGACCACGAAGCGGCAACCGATGGCGAAGCTGGGCGGTGCTGGGCGTGTGCTGGCAAGTGAGCGAATCGCTCAACTGAAAGAAGCCGCCAAGAAGCACAAAAACGGCCATGTGGTGGAGAACTGGACAGACAAGCAATGGAGCGACTTCTTCTATGAGCACCGGAAAGCTCCCGTCACCAGCCTTCGCAAGTTTCTTAGTGAGCAGGGAGAATCCAAAAAAGGAGCGGGGAAAGATGCTGAGAAAGCTTCTACGAAAGCTGGTACGAATCGCAAGTCAGCAGGGAAGCCATCCGCGAAATCGAGCGGAGCGAAGAGCGGAAGCAAGAAGGCTTCGGAAGCAAAGACAACAACCACGAAAAACACGAAGAAGCCAAAGTCCGCCACCGGGAACGCCAAGGAACAAATGGCGAAAAACCGGAAGGACATTGACGCTATCGTGAATAGCTCCAACAACCACAAGGCAAATAAGAAGGCGCGGGAGACCACGAAGGAGGACATTGAATCCTTCGGGAGTAATCCCAAGGTGAAACAGGGCAAGGGTGCAACCAAGGCAGACTTGGACGCTATGCTTGCGTCAAATCCTCCGAAGAAGAAAGCAAAGGAGACCACAAGAGCAGACTTGGACGCTATGCTTGGGGAAATGCCGAAGAAAGCCGCTGAACCGAAGACCACCAAGACCGCCAAGAAAGCGAAGGCGGAAGTCAAAGACATCCGTACCGAAGCCCAAAAGAACCGCGAACTGGCGTATGACGTGGGCGACAAGATTGGCGGCGCACGGAAGGACACCTACCAGCGCAACTTCTACCTGAATCCAACCCCGCAAGCGCTTCAGGAGTTGGAGCAATGGGCACCGGAGCTGGCACAGGTGGCTTGCCGGAAGGAGAACATTCTGAAAAAGGTGGACTTCGAAGCGGAGTACAAGCGCGGCACAGATGTGAATGTGGCGTTCCTGAAGCAACTCATCTACGACCGTATCTCGCCGAGACCTTCCGAAGACACGCCGGAAGCCCGCATGAAGTACCTGTCCGGCATCCGGGAGCTTCACCGGGTGCTGACACCCATCAAGACGTGGGACGACATGCAGAAGGCAATTCGTGACCTGTCCGACCTTGCCCGAGCAGGTGCCGGGTTGGCGGAAGCAAAACACCGACTGGCGAACGCCGGACAATACTTCTACCTGAACACGGAATACTATCAGGAGAAAGTTCGGAAGGGCGAAGAGGCGAAAGCCAAGCTGGACTTCGAAGCGCTGGGCGACAAGCTGAACAACTTCTTCACCGATTACAAAGCCCGCGAACGGACGTACAAAACCCTGCTGAGTAAGAAGCTGTCGTGGGACAAGTACTTCAACCCGAACGCTTCCGCTGAACCGGAGAAGCGGAAGGTGGAGCGAGGGGCACAGAAGAAGCGCTGGGAGCGTCGAGCTGTGGACGAGCATCAGCGCACAGGCGGGCGTGAGACCCCTGTGAAGAAGCCGGAAGACATGGTGAAAGTCTTCGGCATGAGGGGCGTGGAGTTCGGGCACTGGGTGGACGATGCCGCCGGGCTGTACCACCTGAAGCGCTCCGCTGAGGCTTTCCACGACCTTGCCGACATCTTGGGCATGGACGACAAGGATGTGTCCCTGAATGGACGGCTGGCGATTGCTTTTGGCGCACGGGGCAAAGGACGGGCGCTGGCGCATTATGAGCCTGGCCGCAAGGTTATCAACATGACCAAATACGGCGGCGCGGGTTCGCTGGCGCATGAATGGGGGCATGCGCTGGACAACATCCTCTACCAATACTCCCACGGTGGCAAAGGCTCCATCTCCATGGCTTCCGAAGGAGACATGGGCGACCATGACCAGAAGCTGAAAGAGCTGTACAACAACCTGATGGAAGCCATTATGAAGCCCGCTCCGGGCGACAAGGGCGGCACGAAGAAAATCAAGCTGGATTCGTCCAAAAAGCTCTACACCACCTACTACCCGGAAATGCGCCGGGACGTAGAAAGCGGCATGTCGCCGCAGGACGTGTACACCAAGTGGGCGGGGAAAATCAACAACGACATCGACCGCCAAATTCGGGCGGTGAAGAACAACCCGTTTCGCACCCCGGCAGACATCGAGAAGCGGGTGAAGGCGTTGGAGCGTCAGCGTACCCGGGAGATGAACGACTTGGCGGGGCGTATCGCCCAAGAGTTTCGCTACAAGATGGGCGGGCACAAGACCGGGGAGCACTTCCAAGCGGAAATCGAAGTGCCGACCGGGCACTCCGAATACTACACCCGGATGCAAGAGCTGGACGGAAACGGCAAGAGCTACTACGCCCAGCCTGATGAGATGTTTGCCCGTGTGTTTGAATCCTACATTGAGGACAAGCTCAACGCCGCCAAGCGCAAGAACAACTACTTGGTGTGGGACACCAAAACCACCCGTGGTTCGGACGCGCCATTCCCGGTGGACAAAGAGCGCAAGCACATGCACAGCGCCATGGAAGCTCTTCTGAAGTATGTCGTCAAAGGCGGGGCGTTGAAGAAAGCGCTGGAGATGGAGCTTCGGAAGGGATATCTCACCTTCAACCATCCGGCGCTGAGTGGGGAAACCAAGCGCTACGCTTACCCGGTGGACTGGACACGCGGCACCTACACGGTGGAAGACGTGTTCTATATCCCGGTCAACCGTCTGAACATGGTCTATCAAACCGAAGCCGCCACGGACTGGGACAAGGTGAAGGAGAACATGGACAGGATGAGAGCCGGGGAAGCGCTGGAGCCTGTGGTGATTGGCTATGACTACGACATCCATGACGGACACCACCGCTGGTTGGCGGCAAAGGCGCTTGACCACACCCATGTGCCTTGTGTGGTAGGCGGCACGAACGAGCTGGACGTACAGCGGGCGAAAGAGAAGTACGCCGAGCTGTGGAAATCCATTATCCCTGACCCAACCGGAACCAGTCCCTTCCCGGAAGACGGCACCATCATGTTCCGGGGCATCGGTCAGCGGGAGCTGGACTTCATTCGGAAGCACGGCTACATCCAATCGAAGGGCAAAGGCAATGACGACGACAAGGAAGACCGGGAGACGTGCTTTAGCACCACCTTCCGGCAGGCGGAAGGGTACGCCCGAAGCAACTACGACCTGTACGGAGAGACTGCCGCTTACGTCATTGTCGTGCCAAGACCGCCTTGGGTAGAGGAAGACGAACACGGGGAGCTGATTGCCCGCCGACCTGTCCCGGTGCACAACGTCACCGCGCTGTTCCCGATTCCGAAGGATGAGCGGGTATGACACTCCTGTTCAAACTTGGACAATTTTGCTAAAATGAAGGCGACTTAGGCAACGGGTGGACTTCCGAAGTCACCCGTTTGTCTATATTGCCGAAAGGGGGAAACCGCATGGAGACAACGAAGCCGTTCCTGTACATCGACTTATCCAAGGCGTGGCGGGAAGAGTTGCACCCACGGGATAAGTACGGCAGGTTTACCACCGTCAAAGGCGGAAGCCGTGTCGTGACGAAGACAGGGAAAACAGGGGTAGTCGAAGAAGTTACGGACACCCACTACCACGTCCGCTACGACGATGGGAGAAAAGGCAAGGTAGCGAAGGACAACGCTATCCATGTCAATGACCACAAGAAAGTCATGGACGCCCAAAAAGCCGAGAAAGCCAAAGCGAAGAAGCGCAAAGCGGCGGCAGAGAAGGCGAAGAAGACCAAGGAGCATAACAAGACCAACGCAACCGGGAAGACGGGAGCCGCCAAGCCGCTGAAAGACCCGACCGCGACCGCTCCGAAGAAGGCGGCGAAGAAAGCTTCCGAGGCGAAAAAAGCTACGGCAAAGGCGGCAAAGCCGAAGAAGCAAAGCCGGGCGAAAGAAGCGCTGAACGCGCCTGTGCTGAAGCGTAACGTGCGTCATGACACCGAAGACATCCGGGAAATTAAGCAGACCATTCCGCAGAAGAAGGCTTCGGAAGTTCCGAAGAGTGAGCAGAACGAAGCCATCAGGGAATACAAGGAAATGGAGACCAAGGGCACTGGCTCCATGAGCAAGCTGGACATGGATTGGAACAGCCACCCGGACGTAAAGCGCATCCTCTCGCAACCTGTCGCAAAGCGCAACGCAGAGGAAATCCGCCGTGTCGCCGGGGAGATTGCCAACGCCAATGACAAGCTGGCGCGTTCCGTGGTGCTGAAGATGGGCAACGCCCGTGGTTTGCACTTGGCAAGCCAAGTGAACCGCATCGGCAACAAGGCAACCAATCCGAAGAACGTCATTGTGCAGGAGACCAATTACTACGGGGACATGCTCCAGTCCGCACGGGCAACCATGTACGAGACGCTTCACAACGTCTTGGCGGGAAGCCAAAATCCGGGCAAGGACACGTCCATTGGCAAGCATGTGGTTCGCCGCATGAAGGACAAGCTTCATCGGGACATGTACGCGCTTCTGAACGATATTCCCGCGCCGCATGAAATCCGCGCCGCCATTGGCGACATGCGGAAAGCGGAAATGCACCTGACGCAGAAGCTTGGGCGCATCCCGACCAACGAAGAGCTGGGCGCGTACCTGCAAGAGAACTCCAAAGCCTTCCGGGAAGCTCCCATCGTCAAACCTCCGAAGTGGGATGAGGCGAAGAACGACTGGGTGGCGACCAAAGAGCGCTACGAAGACCCGGCGGAGCGGCTTCAAGCTCTTCGGAACTATGCAAGCCAGCAAAAAGCTACGTCTCTTGACCAAAACATTGGTTCCGAAGGAGAGCGGGAAGTCTCCTTGAAGGACAGCATGGCAGACGACTCTCGTAGCCCGGAAGAGCACGTTCTGAAAAAAGAGCGTCAGTCGGCACTGGAAGACGCAGTTCCGAAGGCGTTCAGCGAATTGGGGCTGACGGACGACGAAATCAAAGTCTTGCTGACCAAGCATAGCGCACCTTCCACGGCGTCCCCGAGCAAAGCCAGCCTGACGGACGAAGAGACGGCGGAGCAGTTGAACGCCCAGCACGGCATGAAGGTGGACGGCAAGTGGGTAGCCAACCGCCGCGCTTCCGCCATGAAGAAGCTTCAGCGGGCGCTGGAAGAGAAGCACCCGGCGCTGATGCAACTGCACAGCATGATGAAGTCCTTTGCGCTGGCAATGATTTTCAAGGCGCTCTACGAATACGACTTGGTGAAGTCCCTGCATGCGTGGGGCGTAGACCACACGCTTTTGCAACAGCGCTTTGTTCGGAAGGCAACGGCGCAAGACCGCATCGAGCTGTACAAGTCCTTGGCTCCGCATGAGTACGTAGGTTCCTACGTTACCACCGACGAGGGGCACATTATCGCCAATGTGGTGGAGTTTGTCCTGCCGGAGACCAACGCCCTGTACAAGTCCTTCAATGCGTTCATGAGCGGGATTCAGAAGTCCATGTTTGCTCACAAAGGCAAAAACCACGAAGTCAACAAAAAGGCTTCGGAGTACGTGAAGGCGAATTCGGGAAAGTACCAAGCCCTAGCCAACAGCCAGCAGGAGCGCGTGAAGCAGAAAAAGAGTAGTGGCAAAGCGCTCACATGGTCTGAAGAACTCCTGCTGAAAAATCCCGGTACGTGTTGGATTACATGGGGCGGAAAGAAAATTCTGATTCACGGAAGTACCGGGGAAATCAAGTACGACTCCGCGAACGAAGCACACCGCGAAGAGCACAACCAAGGCGCACAGGAAGAGAAAATCGACTTCCACCATGAACGGGAAGCCTTGGAAGAGCACGAAAGCGAAGCGGAGAAACGTGCCTTGGAAGCGTGGGAAAAGGAAGGGAAGAACCTGAAAGGGAACTTCCGAACCAAGTTCCTCCGTGACCACCGCCTGACGGAAAACGAAGACGGCACGGTAACCTTCAACCGCCATCAGGATGTTTCGGAAGACAACCGCCACCTGATTGACCATGGCATCCGGGCGTTCCATGAGGAAATGTCCAAGATGAAAAGCGACTGGGACAAACTCCACGCCGCCATGAAGGAAGAGAACAAGCACAAGGTAACGAACCACTACGCCGACATGAGCGAAGAGGAACGCGCCGAGTACGACAAGCTCTCCAGAGAGGAACAGGCGATTGCGACCGGAAACCACCTGCTGGATAAGGAAGGCGTACTTGACCGCCTGAAGCGGTTCCATGACGAAGCCCAAGGGAAGTCCAAGGAAGAGCAAGCCCAGCTTGCAGAAGAACTTCTGAATGACCTGAAGGGTATGGAGCACGGCTCCATGGCGTTGGTCAACAAGAAAATCATGCTGGGCGGCGGTGCGAACTTGGCGGGTATCGCTGGGGCGCTTCTGGAGTACGACCCGACTTCCGAAGAGGGAAGGAAGGAAATCGCCAAGCGGATTGGCACTTCCGAGCTTGCCCGCGCCAACGAAGAAGCTGGAAAAAACCTGATTGCAGAAGGCAAGTACCTCATCGGCAACCCGCTCACCGGAAAGACCATGGTGGTGCACGTAGGACACGCCTTCGAAGGCGGGCGCGGCGGACGTGGCGGCAAGCTGGCTCCAGTCATTAAGGAGGCGTTCGACCCGGAAGGCGGACAGCACGAAGACCTGCAAAGCTGGGGCGGTCTCGCCCGGGCGCTGGGCTTCAAAAACGAGAAGGGCAACACGGCTGACCTGAAAAAGCTCATCATCGACAGCGCCAACAAGGACGCCAACAGCCCGATGGTCAAACCGCTTTCCGAAGACGAATACCTGAAGCACCGCGCCAACACGAAGCTGGGGCTTCAGGAGACCATGCTCCACAAGGAGTTTAAGCTGGTCAATCAGTCCCGCGACGACAAAGGCAATATCACCAGCCAAACCTTCGCACAGAAGATGCCGGATGGAACCGTCAACCACATCACGGTGGACGGAGAGGGCTACATTCAAGACCCGCTGATGAGACGCCTTTTGAACCAACGGAAGCCCGTGACCAATGAGAAAGAGCTGAACGAACTGCTGAAAAACGCTGTCGGCAACCGCCGATGGGTAACGGCTCACTTCGGAAGCGACATTCACATTGGTGACGCGCTGGGGCACCACATCCTGCTGGAGTATGACGGCAAAGGCGCTCCCCGGGTAGTCGGCGGGAAGTACGATGGGTACCGCTACATCGACGCCGCAGACGTTCCGAAGGGTGCCATCGACCCGGCGACCGGGGAACCTGTGAAGGCGCTGTTCAAAAACGGCAAGCTGGTAGACCGCCGCTTCACCACCATGAACGAAGTGCCGATGGAAGTGGGCAATGCGGTCTTGTACCCAACAGGAAACGGCACCTTCCGAAAAGGACGCATCCATTCCGAAGTCGAAGGCGGCTTCAAGATTACGGACGGCAAAGGGCACGTCATTGGCGTGTTCAAGAAATCCGAACTGAAGCCTGCCAAACAGGAGGGGCGCATCCTCTCCGAGAGCGGTCAGGTTGTGGTGGACACGCACCAAGAGGGCGTCCACCGCATGAACGTGGATGAAGCGTTCAAGCCTGCCAGCGATAAGAAGCGGGACATTGCCCGGGCAGAGAAAGCCAAGGCGCTGTTCGCAGAAGCCCTTCGGAAGGCGAAGGTGAACAAAGCCTTTGACGAAGAGGGCAACCTGAGAAGCGACTTGGAGCTGTCTGACCCGATGATGAGGCGGCTTCAGAAGGTACTGGGACGCTCCAAGGCGGGGCGCGAGATGCTTGCGAAGTTCAGCACGACCAAGCTCCCGGCAACGCTCAAAATCCATGTGCCGGAAAGTCAGCGCTCCACAGTGGAGCAGTACGGCGTCACCGTCCGGGCAGACGGCACGGCGACCATCTCCCCGGCGAAGTTTGAAGAGCTTCGGGAAGCACTGGGCGGGTTGTCGCTGACACACCGGGCGCAGGAGATGCTTCAGGAGCACTTCCAGCGCAAAGACCGCACCCCGAAGACGGTGGAAGAGCTGAAGCAACGCTACCAGCCTTCCCAAGTGCCCAACAAGGGAGAGGGAAGCTTCGGGTACCACTATCAGCAACAGTTCAAGCCGAACAGCTTCCTGATGGACGCCAACAAGGGCTTGTACGGAACCCAGTTGGAAGGCGTGGCGCACATGATTGAGCGCGGAAGAGTGGTTGTTGGACACGGGATTAACCTACACACTTGCCATGACCTTACCCGTCTGGTAGCATAGGGGTAAGGAGATGGTAGAAAATGGCGGCTTTTATGGAATGTAATGAAGAGGCATATTACTGGCTTGGGGTTCTGTTCGCAGACGGTGCCGGAAATTACCCGGATTACCGCCTATGCTTAAAATCCAAACATGCGAACTTTATTCAAGCGTTTGCAGACTACGTAAGTAAACCCGTGAAAACGGGAATGGGAATGGGCGCAAGAAGTGTCGTGTATCGGGTAGACTTCTACAGCAAAGAGATTCGGCTACGTCTGATTGAATTAGGGTACACCGTTTCTCGTAAAGCAGATAGGGCATTACCTGAAATTCCACCGAGTATGGTACGACACTTTCTACGCGGGTACTTTGACGGAGACGGTAGCATTCACAAAGACCGTCGGAAGCCGAATTGTTGGAGACTTGAATGGTGCGTACATAAGTCGGCTTCCGAAGCGATAAAACATCTTCTCGAAGTACACTGTCCGAGTGCGAACGTACGGCTGTATGATAAAAAGTCAGTGGATTGCCTTATGATCTACAATTCCGAAGGGGTGCAGGAAGTTCTTCGTTTCTTATACGAAAATGCTTCCGTGTGTCCACACCCCAAGGTAAAAGCGCCAGGTGTGCAGTCCCTTGTAGAAGGAATTCTACAAGCAAAGCGGGTGAATTCGGTGAACGCCTAAGTCCGAGAGGATATGGCAACACCGAGCCAAGCCGAAGGGCACCTTCGGAAGGTGTAACGACTACTGGAGGGGTTAGTCCCCTTAATAACCAGCAGGAGCGCCCGCCATCCAGAACGGATGATGATATAGTCTAGTCCGGCTGTTAGCTACCGACAGCACAAATATCCCGAAAGGGACGGTATAAACGGGGAGTAGGTAAAACCATCACAGGTGTCGTGGCAGGGCTTCACTACAAAGCGCAAAAGCTGGCGAACGGGGAGAAGCCGAAGAAAACGCTCATCGTGGCTCCGAAGGGCATCATGTCCGACTGGGGCAAGGAGATTGGCAACCACACCACCGCGAAGGCGCTCTACATCGGGAACGGCTTGACCAAGAAGGGCGTAGACGGCAAGGTAATGAAGCATGAGAACGGGCGCAACCTGTGGGGACAGGACGGCACCGAGCAGGAAGCGGTCAGCGCGAAGTCCTTCCTGAAGAACTTGGAGAAACACGCTTCCGAAGACCACGACTTCCACATCGTCAGCTACGACACCTTCATGCGAAACCGGGAGCACTTCGCCAACAGTGGCATGTACGACAACATCGTGATTGACGAAGTTCACGCCTTCAAGAATCAGAAGGGCAAGCGTGGTCAATCGCTGGCGGAGACCACGGACAAGTTCAAGAATGTGTGGGGCTTGTCGGGTACGCCGATGGAAAATGATGCACGGGAAGTCTGGAGCCTTGTGGACACTATCACAGGCGGCAAGCATGAGCTGGGGACGCTGAAAGAGTTCCAAGACAAGTTCATGAAGAAGGACAAAAACGGCAAGCTGGTAGGCGTGAAGCCGGAGATGGCGGAGAAGCTGGGCGACATTCTGGCGAACATCGTGCAGTTCCGAAGCGGGGCAGACGTGACCTACAACGATGGAAGCAAAATCGAGTTTCCGCACCTTGTGGGCGCTACGTCTCCTGACCAGCCGAACCCGAAAGTGGACTTCATCGGCAACATGGTTGACCGAAGCCGCGACCACGCCACCACGGACTACTACGGCACGAAGCACAGCGTCACCGACTTCGAAGCGGGCACCAAGACGGTCACTTCAAAGAACGGCGAGACCTACGAAGTGCAGACCTTCACGCCGAAGAACCTTGACCCGGCTACCGAAGCCATGTACAACACCTACCGACAGCTTCAGGCGAAATACCTGCCGGAAAGCAAGCTGAACGAACTGGCAAGCGCCGCCGCTTCGGGCTTCGACCAAGCAGGCAACCGGAGCGACAAGTCCAACTACCTGACCGCCATGCAAAAGCTTCAGAAGTTCCTGAACGCTCCCTTGGCGCACAAGATGTACGTGCCGGGCGGCAACGCCATTGAATCGGATGAGACGGATGCCCAATCCGAGACGCCGCAGAGCGACAAGGGCGGCGGGCTGAAGCCGTACGACCCGAAGACGGGCGAAGGGCACTACATCATCGACGAAAACGGGTTCAAGCGCTACTTCGAATCGGACGGGCAAGGCGGATTTAAGCGGAACCCGGATGGAAGCCCGAGACTCCTGCCGCCGCTCCACGAAGACAACCCGAAGGCGCAATACCTGAAAAAGCGCATCAATCAATACCTGTCTTCGCTTCAGAAGGAGAACCGGGAGCGTGTCGCCCGTGGCGAAAAGCCGCTGGTGCCGAAAGTCGTTGTGAAGTCCTCCTACACCACCTTCGGAACCGACATCGTGGATAACGTCCTGAAGGAGATTCGCAACACGCACCCCATCTTCCGTGACCTTGCCGAGCATGGGTACACCGACCTTGGACAGGGGCGTTTCACCGGGGACGCTGACGACCGGGAGCAGACCAAAGTGGGCTTCCGTGGCAACAAGAAGGACTACCTGAACAACCAAGGCAACCTGTGGGCAACGACCGTTTCCCCGGCGGGTAAGGAAGGTGTAGACTTCGGAAACGCGCACATCATGTTCCACTACGACCAAGACTGGAACCCGCAGAAGATGGCGCAGTTTACCGCCCGGGTGCGCCGCTCCGACTCTGCCACCACCCACGTCCAAGCAGGGCGGGCAAACGCCGTGCGCGTGGAATCCCTGCACATGCCGGGAACCGTGGAAGACTTCATGTTCAACGCCCAAGACAGTAAGATGGCAAGCATCAAGCAAGTCACCGACAACACCCGCATGGCAGAACGGAATCCAAAGCTGGGTGAGACGGAAAGCAGGCTGGGCTACGGACACCGTGGATTCACCAGCCGGAAGCATCCGGGAGCCAAACCGAAGGCTCCGACCACCGTTCAGAAGCCGACTCAACCTGTTCAGACCCCGGCTCCCGGACGGGCAGGCAACGATAGTGTCCTTCCGAAGAAGGCGGCGGCACAGGCTGACAAAGCTTTGAAACTGGTGATACTCTTGTAATAAGGCAAGACAAAAGGGCTTCTTCGGAAGCCCTTACTTTTCACAAAGGAGTGACCGGGCATGGCAGAAAGAATGTTCGACCAAGATTCGTTTCTGGAGGAAATCCAGACACCAGCGGACGCGAGAGCTTGCGTGGATTACTTGGCGCACAACGAGCACCAATTCTTAGAAGAGCTTCGGAACGAAGGACTTTCTTACGAAGAACGGCAAGAAGCCCTTAGACAAGTGTGGACAAACTTGATAAAATCAGCACAGAGGGTTGGATATTTTGACCACTTGCTGGAGAACAAAGCCAAGCAGTTCGGAGTTGGTGTGAATCGAGCGTTGCCATACTTCAAAGGCAAAAAGTAAGCTTCGGAAGGGGGGTGAGGGGATGCTGAATTGTCCTGAGTGCAACCGAATCATCATGGATTCCACCAGTGACGGTGGGTGGAAGCTTCGTTCCCGCATGGTGCTGTTCCATGGCGGAAAAGCGGAAGCGCTGTGCCCGACCTGCAAGACACGGGTGGAGGTTCCTGTTCTGCTTGGCGACATCGGCAACCCGCCTCCGAAGCCCAAAATCGTGGTGAAATCGTAAAATTCCGTATTGACCATCTTCGGAAGAAGATGGTAATATGCTTTTTGAACAAGCCAATAACGAACTTCGGGCAACGAAGTCCAGTAAACAAGGACAGCCCAAGACGTTAAAACACGCCATGGCAAGGTTTCCTACCAGCTCTAACCTACCATGGGTGTATCGAGCGGCACAGCCGTTCGAGCGTCTTGCGCTGTCCTTGTTTGCTACAGAAGGGTGGTGAGTGAGTTGGAAAACACGCCTACCGATGTGCTACAGGGCGACACCTACCACGTATGGGTTCCTATCGAAGACACCGACCTTCTGAAGTCCGTTCAAGTGGATGAAAACGGCGACTACATTGTTCAGGGTGTCATGACTTCGGACGAAGTGGACGAAGAGAATGACTCCATCGACCCGGAAGGAATGGACTGTTCGTACTTCCTGACCAAAGGCTGGATTAAGTACGAGCACGGAAACAACCCGAACCAGTTCATCGGAGAGCCGCTGGAGGTAAAAGTAGGGCGCTTCGAGCACCCGACTCTCAAAAAAGCGGTGAATGGCATCTTCGTCAAAGGACGGCTGTTCGCCAATCGGGAGCTTGCACGGCAGGCGGTACGCGCCATCCAAGACCTTCAGAAGTCCAACACCAAGCGAAGAATGGGTTGGTCTATCGAAGGCAACGTCAGAGAGCGTTGCCGCCGAACTGGGAAGATTCTGAAGTCCGTTCTTCGGAACGTGGTCTTGACCATGAACCCTGTAAACACCATGACATGGGCGGAGCTGGCAAAGTCCTTTGCGAAGAACCATGAAGTGGAAGTCAACATGGAGCTGGACAAGTCCATGGACACCGGGGCGATTGCGGAACTCATGCCACAATCCATTGAAGGCTACGACCCCGAAAAAGACCCACAGGAAAAGTGGATAAAGCTGTTTCGGAAGTTCGTGGCAGAAAACGGGCTGAAGAAGTCCCTGCGTGACAGGTTCGTAACCAGCACCAGCGGCGAAGCGGGCATCGGTGCCTACCAGTTCGCAAGACGCGAAGGGCTGGATTATGAAGGAGCGGTTGAATTCGCTTCTTATATTGCCGACAGGCATGAAATCCTAAAATCCCTTTTCGGGAAATTCGGGGGTGAAAACATGGAGAAGAACGCAAGCACGTTGGCAAGTCTGTTAGACACGGACTTGGAAGAGTTGAAGAAGTCCTTGGAGTTGGACGAAGAGGACGACTTGGAGCTGGAGGAAGAGCTGAACAAGTCCATGGACGGTGACCAAGATTCTGACGACTCCGAAGACGAGGACGATGCAGAAGATGAGGACACCGAAGAGGACGACTCCGACGAGGACGAGGACGAAGACGGCGACTCCGACGAGGACGAAGAGGTAGAGAAGTCTTACAAGACGGAACTCACCAAGTCCTTGGCAAAAGAGCATGGACAAGCCTTCGAAGTCTCCGACTTCCTCACCGCCCTGACCGATGAAATTGGCTTCGGTCTGGAAGGGCTTCAGAAATCCTTGGGGCATGTGACCAAACAGCAAAACGCCATTGTGAAGACGCTGGCTTCCATGGGTGAGCTGGTGAAGTCGCTTGCCGGAGAACTTCAGCAAGTCCGCGCTGAAAACGCCGAGCTTCGGAAGTCATTGGGTGACGTTCTGGAACGTCCTGTCGGACGCAAGAGCGTTGTCAACCAACGCGAAGTCACCACGCTTACCAAATCCATGGGAGCTGGACAACCACTGACACGCGCTCAAGTTGAAGACGTGTTGGTGAAGTCTTTTGAAGCTGGGGAGTTGAACGGTTCCGAAGTTATCCGCTGGAACGCTGGCGTACCGCTGGAACAGCTCAACCTTCCTGACAGCGTGAAATCCAAACTGGGCTTGCTGTAAGCCTAATTTCAAAGAAGGGGGTATACGAACATGGAAAACCTGATTAACGGTTTCGGTCAGTCTTCCGTACAAGAGCTGGAAGAGTTGAATAAAGCCCTTGGTACTGGTACGGAAGGCGAAGCCTACGGTGGCGGGGCATTCGCTGATATGTCCGCGCTCCGTCCGCAATCTCTCGAACCTACCCTGAAGATTGTGACGGCACAAGAGCAACACATCAAATTCTGGAAGTCCATCGGCAAGAAGCAAGCGTTCAACACCGTTGAAGAATTCAACGTGCTGGACAGCTACGGTGGAAACTCTTCGCCGTTCTTCGTTGAAGGCGGTCTGCCGAACGAAGAGGACAGCAACTACATCCGTCAATCCCAAATGGTGAAGTTCCTTGGTACGACCCGCGTGATTACGCACCCGGCTACCTTGGTTCGCAACACCGTTGGGGATATCGTCGCCCGCGAGACCATGAACGGTACGCTGTGGCTCCTGCAACAACTGGAGCGGGCGCTGTACTTTGCAGACGAATCGCTTGACCCGCTGGCGTTCAACGGCGTTATTGCCCAAGTGAAGAAATTCGTGCAGGGCAAGCCCTACGAATCCCAGCACATCATCGACATGCGCGGCGAACCGCTGGATGAGAACACGCTGGAAGACATTGCGACCATCATTGCTGACAACTACGGCTCTCCGAAGCTGGAACTGCACCTGACGAACCAAGTCCACAAGGACTTCTCCAAGCTGATTACGGGCAACGGCGGGCGTCAGCGCGTCATGATGAGCGGCAACCCGGGTGACATTCGCCTTGGTCAACCTGTGCGCGGGTACAGCGCAAACGTGGCGGACATCGACTTCGTGAACAACATCTTCCTGAAGCCCGACACCGCTCCGAAGGCTGTATCCCAAAAAGGCGCTCCGGCTGTTCCGACTCTGCCGGGCACGGGCGCACTGGTGGCTACGGACGACAGCACTTCGAAAATGGATGCTGGCACCTACCACTACTTCGTGAGCGCGAAGAACTCCAATGGCGAGTCTGCACCCGTTCACGTTGGTTCCGTGGCAGTAACCTCCGGTCAACGTGTGGACATCACCATCAACAAAGTGGTAACCGACCCGGTAGCGAAGTCCTACCGCGTATACCGTGGTTACACTTCCAACGCTTCCGAAGCGCTGTTTGCGTTCGAAGTTCCGGCTGAATCCGGCTCCGGCACTCAAACCATTGCCGACCGCAACTTCGACATCCCGGGCACGGACACGGCGGTTCTCATCGACAACGACCCTGAAAACGTGCTGTGCTTCAAGCAACTGGCACCGCTCATGAAGCTCCCGCTGGCACGTATCTCCGCTTCCGAGCGCTTCATGATTCTGCTGTACGGTATGGTTCAGGTATACAACCCGCGCCGTATCGTCGTCGTGAAGAACATCGGCAAGCTGGGCATCAACAGCAACCGTGAACTGTTCAACCCGTCCTACGGCGCTGACAGCTTCGGTACCATCAAACCTGTACAGGGCTAATACCACCTAAAGAAAGGACGGCTAGGGCTAGATTCTAGCCGTCCTTCTTAATAAAGGAGTGAAAAGAGCATGGTGAAAGTGAAGAAAACCTTTGGGGAGTACCCAATCAACACGGTTGTGCTGAACAAGGTGGTGTCGTTTGACGAAAACGGGGAAGCGGAGGTATCCGAAGAGTTAGCCAACGTGCTGGCGAGAATCCCGGGCTACAAGGTGGGGCTGGACGAAGCGCCGAAGGCGAAAGCACCGAAAGCACCGGAAGCTCCGAAAGCACCGGAAGCTCCGAAGGCACCGGAACCGGAAGCCCCGGCTGAAGAGGAAGCTCCTGCTGAAGCCGAAACGGAAGAGACTCCCGCCGAAGAGGAAGCTCCGGCTCCGAAGGCTCCCGCCGCGCCGAAGGCTCCGGCTCCGAAGGCTCCGAAAAAGCCTGCCGCCCCGAGGGTTCCTGCAAAAGAATAATCGAGCAAAGGGGTGTTAAGCCATGGCGTACAGCGTAGGCTTCCGAAGTGTAAAAGTCATTGAAAATGCCACGGAAGGCGTCTTGGGTGCACAAGGCTCCTACGTGTTGGTGGAAGTGACAAGCGAGGTAGACACCAAGTTTTACCCGAACGACTTCCCGGAACAAGGACACCCGGCACGTTACGGCATCCCGATTAAAGCGGGGCAGACCCGACAAATCCCGATGGCGGTGTACAACTTCCGGGCTGACCACCCGGTGACGGTTGTAGCCTACGGACAGTAGGTGAGTGCCATGCCAGTGATGCAGTACTTTACTGTCACGGACGATGGAAACGGGAACAAGACGTACACGCCGAATACGAACCTTCCGACTCCTTTGGAAGTCCGAAAACGCTGGTGTTTCGGACTTCCGTTGACCAAAGATGATGGGGTGGAGATGCCGGATGAAGACATCTACCAGTACATCCTGTCGGCAATCGCCACCGTAGAGCGGCGGTTGGGCATCTTCCTGAAGCCGACCATCATCATGTGCAACCCGGAACAGCGCGGGTTGGTGCAGGGTGTGGACTACGACCGCGCCGAGCCTGCCTACGACTACGATGTGCGGTCATGGATGAACTACGGCTTCCTCCAGCTCCGAGAGCGCCCTGTACAACAGGTGACCGGGTTCCGCTTGGTACTTCCGAACGGTCAACTCATTGCGGACTTCATGGCAAGACCGAAGTGGCTGAAGGTGTACCACGAAGCCGGGCAAGTTCACCTTGTTCCGTACGCTGGAGACCCCACCTTGTTTGCCATGATGGGCGGCTCCCAATCCGGGTACCCCTTCGTAACGGGGACAATCAACAGCAACCTGCCGCAGATGATTGAAGTGGACTACATTGCCGGGTACGCGCCGTTTCAAATCCCGGAGGATGTCCGCAATGTCGTGGCGAAAATCGCCGCCATTGACGTGCTGGGTATCGCAGGGGACGCTGTGCTGGCGGGTGTCGCAAGCCTTTCGACTTCGATTGACGGGCTTTCTGAATCCTTCAGCACTACGGCTTCGGCAACGAACGCCACCTACGGCGCTCACATCTTGCAGTACCAAAAAGAAGTGGATGCGTTTTTTGACCCGAAAGACGGCGGAGCGCGGACTTCCGAACGTGGCATTACCATGATTGGGTTGTAAGGGGGTGTAGACAATGCCAGAAGTAAAACTTCACGCAGAAAAGTTCGAAGTCCTGATTGCGCGGAGAGGCAGGGACGTGGAGTGGCGGCAGGCTGTCATGTGCTCCTGCTGGAACCCGTTGAGCGGTCAGCCGAACTATCAGTGCAAGGTATGCAAAGGCAAAGGCTACACCTATGAAGACCCCATCATTTGCCGGGCGCTGGTCACCAGCATTGTTCAGAACAAGGAATTCCAAGACATGGCTGGGGTGTTTGACGTAGGAGACGCTATCATGACGGTTCCGAAGCGCATGTGGAAGCGCCTGCCGAACGGTCAGTGGAACATGAAGGAGTACGAAATCGTGCCCATGTTCTACGTAGGCATGTACGACCTTATCACCCTGACAGATGATGAGGTTCGCTCTTCGGAAGTCCTTGTGAGGAACCGTCCCATCTATGAGCGACCAGCCGACACGCTTCTGAACGAGCACGTCACCGGGATTCATGCGGTTCGCCACGCAGACCCGGACACCGGGGTTCTCACCGTCTACCAAAGGGGCGTTGACTTCGAAGTAGTGGGCAACCGAATCGACTGGCTTCCCGGCGGCAATGCACCCGCAGACGGGGAGCAATACAGCGTGGTGTACTGGCACCGACCCGTGTACACCGTGCTGACCACACTTCCGAAGCCAAGGCACCAAGACGGTCAGGACTTGCCAAGATACGTAGCACTTCGCTACCGGGCAGGAGGGTTCGAGCCGAAATGAGCCTCTTAACCATCAGCGCGAACCTTCCGAATCTCGACGGCATCATCCGCGCCGTCGAACGGGCAGGGAAGGGCGAACTTCCCTACACGAAAGAAGCCGTCCGCGCCGCTACGGTAGACCTTGTGCAACGCACATGGATTGAGTACGCCTCCGGCGTCACGGTCACCTACAGTGGCGGGACGTTCAGGATAAATGTGGTCTCCGGGGAATACGTGCGGAGCATCCAAAACGGGGTTCGGTTCTTGGAAGACTTAACAGGGGAAGTCTTCACGACCAGCCCGCACGGAGAGTACATCGAAGACGGACAGCCCGCACGGGACATGAAGCCGAAGCTGTTGGCGTCTCCGAAGGCGAAAACCAGCAAAGACGGAAGCAAGTACATTACCGTGCCCTTCCGTCACGGCGTACCGGGAAGCGTGGGGCTTCCGGCAATGCCAAAGCACATCTACGAGCAAGCCAGCCGACTGGGATACAGCCGAAGGAACGGCTTTCTGAAGGCGCTCATTACGGGCAGAAAGTACGAATGGAACGGGCGGCTGAAGGAGCTTCCTGAAGGGCAACGAAGCCACATAGCTCCCCATCCCGGCGGAAAATACACATGGAAAAGTGGACAATTTGCTGGTATGGTAAGAATGGGAAATAAAGGACATACCCAGTATTTGACCTTCCGAAGGCTGTCAGAAAAGAGCGACCCAGCTTCGTGGATGCACCCCGGCGTTCCCGCCCGGCGCGTTCGGGACGCTGTGGTGGAGAACACCCGGGAAGAAGTGCTACAGCTCATCCGGCGCGGATTCGAGATGGACTTGTACTTTATGGGGCTTGGGGGTGATGGTAGATGAACTTCACATTTGCAACCGTAGACGTGAAGCATGAGCTGGCAACCATACTGGTGCAGGAGCTTCCCGAGCACGGCTTTCCCAACGTGAAGGTTCTGAAAGCCGACCCCCAAACGCCTTCGGAACTCCCGTGTGTGGGCATCAACCGCCTAGACGACACGGAGACGAACCAAACCATATCGGACGAGCATGGGACGCGGTTCAACCCCGACACGCAAACGCTGATAGAATTCCGAGGCACCTTCTTTTCCGAATCGGTGGAATTGCGCGTATGGCACACCAACGCTGATGAGCGAGACAAGCTCTATCAGGCGGTCAAAGCCATTGCGTTCGCCCACCGTATGGAGCTGGTGGACAAGGGACTTCTCAATGTCAGCTTGCGCGGCGGAAGGGACGAGCAGGACAGCACCATGGCACAGGCACCAACCGTCCTCTACTGGTCTACCATCACCATGACCTATCTGAATCCTTTGAATGTCGAAATCGTTTCGACTGTGCCGCCTATCACTTCTGTTACTGACACCGGAACGGTCAAATAAGGAGGGATGAGGTTATGTCTACGAAAAGAAAACAATCTTCCGAAGCGAAATCTTCGGAAGTGAGAACTTCCGAAGCCGTGCTGGACTTTGACCAGTACGTAGCTGAAGCGAAGGTAAACCGTGGACTTGTCGCCAGCTTTAAGTACGAAGCGCGAAAAGACGCTTCCCTGCTGGAACCGAAGACCAAGGAAGACTGGGACAAGGCTTTCCAAGCTCAATCCGCAAGAGTCTACAAATAACAACGAAGGGGGTAAACCGGGATGAACATTTCTTTTGGTGGCGCTTCTATCAGACGACCGGGCGCATACTCCACTGTGGATACCGACAAGATGGTACCCATTACGCTGGGCGCGTTCAACGTGCTGGCGTTCGTGGGCGTAGCTCCGGCACCCGCCGGGCAAGAGGCAACCGCATTGGAACCCGGGAAAGTCTACTACTTCAACAATCCTACGCTGGCACGGCAGGCTATCGGGGATTCCGAACTGCTGGATTGCATGAACATTGCGTGGAAGCACGGAGCTGACCTGATTGCGGTATCTCCGGTAAGTGTAACTGCACCTGAAACCGCTCCTACGGACGCCGAATGGCAGGAAGCCATTGACGCGCTGGACGTGGAATTCGTGGACGGCATCATTCCTGTGACAAGCGAACCTGCTATCCATGCGAAGGTGGATACGCACGTCACGAACGCTTCTTCGGTAACGAACCGCAAAGAGCGCCGCGCCTTCTACGGTCACGCCAATGGGCTGACGGTGCAGGAAATCACAGCGCTTCAGGCGGCGCTGAACACCGAGCGCGGCATGATGGCAACGCCGGGCGTCTACGTCTACGATTCGACGGGTGCGAAGGTTCTGAAGCCTTCCTACTACTTGGCTTCCGCTTACGCCGGACTGTGGGCTTCCCAGCCGCCGCAGGAACCGCTCACCTACAAATACGTGAAGTTCGATGGTCTGGAAGTCCTCTATAACGGGACGCAAATCATCGAGCTGTTGGATGGGCATATCGCTCCTGTGGAGTACGTCCGCAATAAGGGTTACCGAATTGTGCAGGGTATCACTCTTTCCTCTTCGGCTGACCTGACCAAGCAAGAGCTGTCCGTGTCCACGCTCAAAGACGTGATGAGCAAGAACCTCCGCGAGTACTTCGAAGAGAAGTACGTAGGGAAGGCAGGCGTGGCTGGCATCGAAGTCACCATGACCAACGACCTGCTCACCATGATTGAAAAGTTCGTGGAAGCGGGCTGGTTGCGGGGGTACGTGCCGGAGTCCGTGCGCGTTACGAGAAACGGCACAGCGTTCTACTTGGAGTACGAAGGACAGCCGACCTTGCCGATTAACAACATTCTGATTACGTCCCACTTCACTCTGTAAGGGACTTCCGAAGGGGGTAGAAACACATGGCTAACCTGAAGAACCAACAAGTCCATGCTGGTCACACCATTAAGCTGAAGGTGGACGGGCAGGAAATCGGGCGGGCACAGTCGATTGACGGACGCCGCTCCTTCGGGCAAGAGGGCGTGTACGAAATCGGTTCTATCATGCCACGGGAACACGTAGCGCTCCGCTACGAAGGCACCGTTACGCTGGACAAGTTCCGCATCCGTACGAAGTCCTTGGCAGACTTGGGGCTGGCTTCCCTTGGCGTGGGAATCCTGAACATGGACGTTATCGACATCGAAGTAACCGACCGCCACACGGGCGAAGTGGTTATCGTCTATGTCGGGTGCTCCTTGCAGGACTACAGCGAAAGCTTCCGAGCCAACGCAATTGCCGGGGAAAACGCTACGTGGACGTACCTGTACGCGCACCGTGGCAACGGCACGAAGGAGACCATCCAAGACGCCAGCACGGTAAACGTGAAGTCGCCGTCTTACACTGAATAATCTTCGGAAGCGCAAAACAACCTCTACCGCTATGGTAGGGGTTGTCCTATAATAGGGATGAACTACCAATACCAAGAAGGAGCTGGATGAAATGTCGCAACCTATCGGAAATGAAGCGAACCTTGCCAAAGTGAGACAGCTTATGGCGCAAAACCAGCAAGTGCAACAAGGCGGGAACATGACCCACGGGATTTTTATTGATTACGTCTCCCAGGAAGGAAACCACTACACGGGCACTGTGGTGGTGAAGCGCCCCACCGTCATGGACTACATGAAGATGGGTGGTCTCAAATCGGAGTACTTGCGCCAAGCAGGGGTGCAGGACGCCAACCTTGTGGACGATACTGTGAAAATTCTGGCGCATGCTTTGGCTACGCTGAAAGTCGTCGTTGTAAAGTGCCCGGAATGGCTCATGGACATGGACAACATTAGGGAAATTGACGTTCTCTACCACGTCTTCGATAAGTACGAGGAATGGGATTACTCCTTTCGCAAACCAGTTCAGGCAGAACCTATCGGAGCTGGCGAAGCTTCCGAGTCAGCGGGAGCTGTGGATACTTCGGAAGTTTTACGGGAACCTGCCGCCGACTGACCCGCGCATTTTGGCAATGACGCCGGAGCAAATCGCACTGGAGTTCGCCAACATGAAGCTGGACAAGGAACTTCAGGAGGGCGGAAACGAAGTCTTTACGGACGACACGTACGAAGAGTACGAAAGGGAGATGGACGAGATAGACAGCAAGCTATCCGACCTTCCCATCATAGCAGATGCAGGAGCTTCCGAAGCCCTGCTGTACAAAGACCCGGACGACTGGGAGGACGTTGAGTAGACGTTCAGCAGTTCCCTGAATCTGTCGGGAATCTCACACAACTTGATAAGGGGGTGACCTTTCCATGGTGAACGAACAGTCTATCCGCATAACAGCGCGGGGCGAGTTCGGACAACTACAGCGTGGATTGAAGAGCCTCCAAAGTGACCTGAAGAACGTCATAGGTGAGATAGACCGGGGCGCACGAAGGGGAGGGATTTTCGACGAATCCCAGCTTCGTGCGCTCGAATTGTTTAGGCGGCGCTTCAAGGACACGATGGGGGAACTGGAGCGGGAGTTCGAAAGGCAAAACCGAGCCATCGACGAGCTTCACAAACGCATGAGTCGGGCTTCAGGAGAAGACAAAAAGAACATCCGGGAGCAGATTATGCTTCGGGAGCGTGAGCTGGACGTTCTCCGAAGACAGCTCATGGAGATAGAGCGTATCTATAACCGGAGAAACCAAGAAGCCAGCACCTACCGCACCGAAGGTGCACCCGGCGGGGGTGAAGCTGGTGGCGGTGCAGGCGGTGCTGGTCTGCTGTCGCTTGTGCTGGGACGCTTTGGCGGAGCCGCCAAATTCGCACTTGGCATGACAGGCATCGGCGGGATACTTGCCCTTGCACAGGATGCCTACCAGCAGGCGTTTGCCCGGGAAGTCAATTCGCTTGACCTTGCCCAGCGTCTTCGCGGCTACGGCTTCGGAGGAAGCGCGACCAGCATCTACGACCAAGTTTCCGCCATCGGAAGGCGCGACCGCATGGGCTACACAGCGGCGGAGTCGTGGATGCTTCAGGATGTGTACACCCAACGCGCCGGAACCTTGGGCGTTGCCGGGCAATATGCGCTTCAGCGCTTCGCCCGTGGGTACGGTCTGGACGCCACTGTGGTGGGCGGAACCGTAGCGGGTATCCGTGCACTTGGCGGGGTATCCAGCCCTGAACAGTTTACCGACTTGATAGCCGCAAGCGTGGCGAAGTCCGGTATGACCCCACGGATTTTGGAAGTGATGGAAACCCACACCGGGCTTCTGGAACAGCTCAATACCACCTTCAAAGAAGGCTCTTCCCGCCAAATCCTTGCCTATCAGACCATTCTTGACCGTGCCGGGAACCGAAGCGGGATGATGGGGCTGACCGGGCAGGCGGGAGCCAGCATCATTGCCGGGCTTGGCGGTATCTTTGCGCCGGGTAGTGACAAGTGGAAGTGGCTGGGCATCGAAGCCCTTCAGAAGTTCAATCCGCAGAAATACGGGAACATGGGGCTGTATGAGCTGGAACGCGCCTTCGAAGACGGGCTGGTGAACACCGACAACCTCCCGGCTATGGTGCAACTGCTCCGGGCGAAGTTCGGCGGGAACACCACGTACATCAAGCGCGGGATTCAGCAATGGCTCATCGACGGCGGCTACAACGCAACCAAGCGCCAAGTAGACGACCTGTTTGCCGCCACCAATGGTTTTACCGACTTCAGCAAGGCAAACATCGAAGCCATCATGAACGCCCAAGGAGACGGAGGCGCGAAATACGCCGAACGGATGGGAGAGCGCGGACAAGGCTTCTTGGATACCGAAGCCCGGTTCCAAAAAGCGCTGGAGGGTATTGGAAGCCAGTTCGTGGGGCTGGTGCAAGGACTGAAGGAGGCGACCACCACCGGGCTGGAGCTGATAAATGGCACCACCAACTTAACAGACGCCATTAACCGTTTGAATGACCTGTTTGAAAACTACCTGCGGCAAAACGGCTTGATGCCTTCCGGCGGTGTTGTGGAATCCGTCTGGAACGCAATTACGGGTAGCGGCACGAAGGACAAAAAGCTTGCCATGCAGGAGCACATCCAGCGTCTTAAAGAAGACCCGGTGTACGCCCGCCTGCATGCTTACCAACAAATGTACGCCCGCGACCCGTGGGGCACAAACCCGGTGTCTGCCACCGGGAACGCCATCGGAGACAAGGTAAAGAGCGGTGCCCGTTCCCTGATAGATGCGCTGGGGCTTACTGAAGCCTTGGAGTGGCTGGGCAACCTTGGCGGATTGTTGGGGGACGACAACCCGTTGGAAAAGTTGGAATCCAAGGGTACCCAAAACATCAAGGAATTCCAGACCATGGGGAACCGCCAGATTGGTCAGTTCAAAGACGAGTCCTCCCGGAACATCAGAAGCATGAAAGAGGACACGTCCAAGCACATGAGCGCCATCGCTACCGAGCACAAAAGCTTCTTGCAACGGCTGTCTGACTGGTTCATGCCGACTGCCTATGCGGCGGAAGCTTCCATGGGAATTGGCGGAGACTTCGGAAGCGGAACTCTTGTTGAGCAGGCGACGAAGCTCATCATGCGCGGGGAAGGCGGCTACAGCTCCGTCAACCAAAATGACAGCGGGGCACTGAGCATCGGAAAGTTCCAATGGCACGGGAACCGCGCAAGAGACCTGCTGGCGCGAATTGCAAAAGCTGACCCTGCCACCTTCCGAAGCATCATGGGAGATTCCGCTTTAGGGGAAGAAGTGCTAAAGGGTGCCGACTTCAGTAGCCGCACCCTGAGTGCCTACGAAGCGGGCTTGCTGGAGAAGCTTCTGAATACGCCCGTTGGGCGCAGTATCCAAGACCAACTGGCGGCTTCCGATGTCAGCCGCTACTTGCAGATTGGGCGTCAGTACGGGGTGACCGACAGCCGGGCACTTGCCTACTTCGCTGACCTGTACAACCAAAGCCCGCTTCGGGCTATCGAAATTGCGAAGCGCTCCAACGGCACACTGTCGAGCCTGCATCAACTGGCATTGGCTGACCCGGTAATGGGCAGGTACAGCACCCGCCGAAACAACGCCTTCGCTTTTGCAGGAAGCGCAGGCATCACGGACAGCTCTTTCATAGCGCCTACGGTGTCCATGGGCGGCACGGGGCGTTTGGATGCGAACGTGTCCATCCACATCACGGGAGAGGGCGCGAATCAGCTTAACTCCATGAGCCGCACCGCACTGGAGCAGATGGTTCGGAAGGTTATCATCGACATCTCCCGTCAAAACCTGCAACTCAATCCGACGAGAACGGGGTGGGGTGGATGAGCTACGTAGTTCGATTCCCCATGAACGGAAAGCGGTATGTCCCGATTATTCGGGTGTCCTTCCACACAGAAACCAAATGCTACCAAACATCGGGCAAGTTTGTGGGGTTGGGCGGAACGCCTGACCCTACAGACCAAGTGCTCTCCGTCACCACGCAGAAAACGCTCAAAAACCCGGCAGGAGCCTTCACCATCCAACTGGTGGGGGATGAATGGCTGTGGCGGTTGAAGTCAAATGACCTTGTGGTAATTCGCATGGGCTACAAGGCGGAAAACGGCAAGGAAGAGCTGGATACTGTCATGGTAGGGCTGATTGATACCGTAAGGCGCTTCCGAACCATCGGTGAGAACAACCCAACGGTGACCACCACCATCACAGGAAGGGACTTCGGAAAAGTGCTCATCAAGTCGATGCTTCGTTTCTACCCGGAACTGGGGTGGAACAAAGAGAAGGAGCAGAAGTTCTTCCTGACTGAAACCGGGTGGATTACGCTCATGAAGGCGTTTACCAACGAGAACGCCATTAAGGGTTCCCCGGCGAAGGTACTGGACACCATCATGCGCTACATCCTCCAGCAAATCGTGGACGTACAGTGGACGGTCTACGACGAATCCGGGGCAGAACCAATTCCGAAGAAAGTGGAGCTGGCGCACATCCTCCGCTACAACTTCGCCCAAGTAGACCTGTTTCTGCCGCTGTTCATGACCGCCCAGCAGTACGAGGGTAGCATCTGGAACCTGATGGAGCGGGCATCCATCAAGCCGTTTACCGAGCTGTTTGTAGACACCCGGGACGGCTTGGAGGCGTGGAACCCGGGAACTGCTCCCCGGGTGGTGAACGAAACCATTGAAGAGTCCAGCTCCCCAAGCAAGGCAGGCAAACCGAAGGCGGAGGGTGGCTACGTATCACCACGTTTCAGCTTCGGAAGCGACAATGCGGCGGTTATGGTAGCACTCCGCAATACGCCTTTTGACAAGAGCGCATGGGAAAAGCTGAAGACGCACGACCTCCCCGCCGAAGACGTGATAAGCGAAGACCTGTCCTTCTCCGATGATGAGCACTACAACCTGTTTTGGGCGGGGACGACCATCACGCCGTTCAGTACGCTTGACTTGAAGCGGGAAGCGCCGCCGCTTATCAACGAAGAGAACGTGAAGCGCTACGGGCTTTCTCCTTTGGAAGTCACCATCGAAGGGATGGAGATGCTGAAGGAAAAAGAATCCGAACAAAAGGTGAAGCTGGTGGGGCTGAGTCAGGCGTACAGCGCCAAGCTGAAGGCGTGGTTCGAGCACAACCACGAATACCTGTCCGGCACCATGGAAGTCCGGGGCAAAGGAAGCTACCGCATCGGTCAACGCCTGCTTCGGAAGGGCATCAACCGGGAATTTTACATCGAAGGCGTGAGCCAAAGCTTCCAAGTGTTCACGGGATGGACGACCCAGCTTGCCCTGACCCGTGGCATGGAGATAGGGAAGGCACCCGACCACACCGTTTACCTTCCGAAGCCTGTGGTACCGAAGCCTCCCGCCGTTCCTGCATCGAAGGCAACGCCCGCACAGATTGAAGAGGAATACTACGTGGTCAAGAAAGGCGACACCCTGTGGAGCATTGCCGGGATGAGCAAATTCTATGGTGACCCGACCAAGTGGACGAAGATATGGGAAGCCAATAAGGAAATGCTCATCAAGCGCGACCCGCGCAACAGCAAAGACCCCGGACATTGGATTTACCCCGGACAGAAGCTTCGGATTCCGAAGAAATAGGAGGGATGAGCATGCAAGAGCAAAGTGCCTTCGGAAGTCGGCAAGTGCACCGCCTTCCCCCGTACTCCGAAAGCAAGCTGGCGAGAGTGACCAGTACGAAGGACTACATCAAGTACGGGCGCATCGAAGTGATTTTCTTGGACTACGGACAACCCGCGCCTGTGTGGGTAGTGGGCGACATCGACCGGGAGCCTGTGGAAGGCGACATGGTAGTGGTAGGGTTCTTGGATAACCGCCAAGACTCTCCCTACCTCATCGGCTTTGTCAAAAACGAGAACTACACCACGAACTTTGTGGTGGTGAAGAAGGACAAGGTGAAGCTCCAGCTCCCCGTCTTCGAAATCGGGGTGAAAGACGGCAAGGCGCATAAGGACGTAAAGGAAAACCTGCTGGACAACGCCAAGCAGACCCAGCGGGCGACCGTTGAAATGACCGCCGACCACCTGCTCATCCACTATCCGTTCGACCCGGAACTGGCACCCATGAAGATTGAACTTCGGAAGTCCGGGGAGATGGAACTGCGCCTGCCTGTCAAAAACCATTCGGACGCTTGGCTGAAGGCATCACCGTCCGGCTGGGAAATTTCCCATCCGACAGGCACGTTGACGGTCAAAAAGAACCAAGACCTGCCGAGCGCTGGAACAGTAAGCATCTAAAGGGGGTGTACCGCATGGCTCTTGTTCTACCCAGCACCGCCAAGCTGAAGAAGTTCTACCACCAAACCTTCGAAATCAAGAAGGGCACCACTACCGTAGCCCGCCATACCCTGCTGGTGAACCCGTCTGATATGTCCGTGACGGAACCCGCACGGGCGCAGGTAACACAAACGCTGGGCGGTGCGTTCGTACAGGACTTCGGGCAAGGGCTTCCGCAGGTGACCATCTCCGGGATTACGGGCTACAAAGCCCGCTACAATTCCGAAGGGGAGCTACGGGACGGCTTCGAAGAGTTCCGCCATTTCCGCGACCAAATCTACCGGAAGTTCATTTCCGAGAACATACCGGACTATTCCGCCTACTGGTATAATTGGGAAGACGAAGAATACTACCAAATTCAACCTATGAGCTTTCGTCTTCAGCGGAGTAAGTCGGAGCCGTTGCTGTACCGCTACGAGTTTCAATTCGTCTGCCTGCAACGGGCGGAAGTTCGCGGCGTAAAAACCACTTCCGAAGCCCCGGACTTCTCCAAAATGCTGACAAGCTTTGCAAGCGCCATGTCAGGGTTGAGCGAAGCCCTGTCGAAATTGAAGCGGTAAGGGGTGATACAGCATGCCACTTATGGAACCGACCCATTACCTCCCGGATGAAGAAATCAACTTCCGAAACTACCCGGAGCTGTACACCGTATGGGACGACCTTCAGAAGATTAACGCCTACGCCACCCGGGTGCACAAGGCGCTGGCGGACTACACCAGCGGGCAGTATGACAAAATCGACCTGAACACCGAAGAACTGAACTCGTACATCACCCTGTGCCGAAACGTCTGTAGCGTTCTTGGACAGGCTCCGAAAGTGTGTTTTGACATCCTGCTGGACTTGCGGGAGCTTCAGTACCACATGCAAATACTCCTGTACAATCGCAGGCGCTTCGGAAGCAAGTTCATCGGCACACCATCAACCAGCGGGGAGGGTGACCTGTAATGGCGATAGAGCACCGACTGACAGACGCCGACACGCTCCAATCACTTGCCCTTCGGTACCTTGGCAATGCCGATCGCTGGAAGGAGATTGTGGACTTCAACAAGCTGAGTCCGCCGTACATCGGAAAGGACAGAAGCGAACTGTACGACCACCACGCTTCCGGGTTCCTCATCGTAACCCGTACAAGCTCATCCCACCCCGTCACGATTCGAAAGGGCTGGACGTTTACCACATCCATCACCATGATGAATCAGATTCCGAAAGTGTATGAAGTGGTGGAGGACGTGGTGATTCCTGCCGGGAAGGACTCCGCCTACGTGTATGTGCGCTGTACCGTGCCGGGTGTCTTCGGAAACGTCATGGAAGGCGCTATCGACACAGTAGGACAGAACACCTTGGAGCAGGCGGAGTTCAGCATCGAATCCGTGACCAATCCTGAGAAGTTCACCAACGGAAAAGAATACAACGTCCGCTTCTCCGGCGAAATCATCTACATTCCAACTTCCGAAGACGAAACGGGTGTGGAGGATATCGACCAGCTCCTTGCCAACGTGGGCGGAGAGGACTTCGTTTTGGATGCTGAAGGCAATCTGTTCTACGACAACTACGGCGATATCGCTTCCGTAAGCGGCGTGGACAACATCAAGCAAGCTGTGAAGGACAGGCTCATGACGGAGAAGGGCGAGTACCCGCTCCACCCGGAGTATGGCACGAACATTCCATCCATCATCGGAACAGCACGGACACCTTACACCGAGCGCATGGTGAGACTGGAGATTCTGCAAGCCCTGTCGCTGGAAGACCGCATCGAAAACGTGCAAATTACTTCACTGACCATTGAGCACACAACCGTCTATGTGGAAGTGTCTTACACGGTGAAGCTGACCAGCGCAAATGAGAGCGTAGCCGTAACTATCAACGGGAGGGAGGCATAACCATGTTCGAGCGCTTATCCATGGAGCAGATTTACGCCAAAATGGAAGGCTGGGCAAAGGGCGTGACCAGCAAGGTGACCGACTTCCGGGTTGGTTCGAAGGTTCGCACCGTTCTGGAAGCCGTGGCGGTAGTTGTGGAAGAGCTGTACGACCGCATCTACCGCCGCCTGAAAGCACTTATCGAAGAGAGCATCTACACCATTGTTGGCTTCAACAAAATACCCGCCACCTACGCCAGCGGCATCGCCCGCTTCGGAAAGGCGTCCCCAGCCGAGCAGGACTACTTCATCCCGGCAGGTACCATGGTTCAGTCCCGGGCGTCCCAATTTACCGCGCCGCAGAAGTTCCGCACCACGCAGGACGCTCTTTTGCTGGCAGGCAGTACCTACGTGGACGTGCCTGTTGTTTGCATGGAACCGGGAACCATCGGAAACATCGAAGCCAACACCTTGACGGAGTTCGTTCAGAAGCCCACAGGTATCGACACCGTGACGAACCCTTCCGCCTTCACCAACGGAAGGGAGGAAGAGACCCTAGAAGAGCAAAAGGCGCGGTTCCAGCGCTTCATCGAGTCCCAAACCCGGGGGATTCTCCAATCCGTCGAATACGGAGCTACCCTTGCTGTCGTAAAGGACGAAAACGGAAACATCGTCGAGCGGGTGCTGGACGCCCTTGCTGTGGAAGACCTGCCCGCCCGGAAAGGGGAAGTAGACCTGTACATTTGGAACGGTGTCGGTCAAGCTTCGGAAGCACTGATTGACGAAATATGGCGCATCGAAAAGGGGTATTACGACGAATTCGGGAACCCGGTGTACGGCTACAAGCCCGCCGGGATATGGCTGAACATCTACTCCGCATCTGTGAAAAACGTGAAAATTCAGCTTCAGGTAACACCGGAGTCTACCGTTACGCTGGAAGAACTGAAGCCGCAGATTGAAGCGGAGATTGACCGTTACTTCTCCGAAGTCAAAATGGGTTCCACAGTGATACAAACCGCACTGGAAGCCAACATCAAGGACATCGAAGGCATCTATGACGTGAAGCTGTACTTCTCCACCGACGGCGGAGCCAGCTACGACACAAACAACATTGTGCTGGGTTCTTACGAAGTCTGCCTGTTGGATAAGCCCATCATGTATGTGTAAGGGGTGAACCGGGATGAAGATGATGAGAGCCTTGCTTCAGAACGTGGGGCGAAGCTGGAATGTCCTTCCGCAGGACATTCCAGTGCTCACCGTGACAGCACCGGGCGTAAATGGGACGTTCCCGCACAAGTTCGTAACGGTCACCCACAACGAGCTGATTTTCCATAACATCACGTATCGGAAGGGCTTGCCGGAGAAGATATCCATTTCCTTGGACGGCATGACCTTGGGAGAGCTGGCAACCTTTTTGACCAACATGGAAGTGGACTTTGCCCGCCCATACTACGCCACACTCACTTCCGAAGGTGCTAAAATAGCCGGTCAACTGGCGATTAAGCTCATGCCCGTGGAGAACCTGCCGCTTACGGGACGAAAGACTTTCACCCTGACGGCGTTTTCCTCCAAGCTGTGGGAAGTGCTTTATCCCATTGCCCGGCTGTTGCAGGAAGCAGACGGGGACGTGGATAGAGCGATTGAGCAGATGATGGCACCCATGTCCAGAGGCAGATGGCTGGAGTACTGGGCGTCCTTTTTCAAAGTGAAGCGCGTCACCGGAGAGTCGGACAGTAGCCTTGCCAACCGAATGATGCTGGCGCTGGCAAATATCAAGACGAACAACATAGCGATTGAACAACTTGTGCGTATAGCACTTCAGACTAAGCAGGTGGAAGTACGTGACTTGTCGCCTGCCCTGTTCGAAGTCGTCATCGAGCCGGAATTTATCGGGACGTCTAGTTTGGTGCACCCCATCATCCAGTCATTAAAAGGCGCGGGTATCGACTACTTTCTCAACTACGCCAAGCAACTGGAAGAAAACTACCGAGCATCCTTTTTTGATCGAGAATTCCAATCGTTTATCACATCTGATAAACGCACGATGGACGCAGAAGCTCGCATGCGCGAAACACCTTTTGGACACACCCAAGGCCATCAACCGTTCCGGTTGAACATAACGAAGCTGGTTACTGGTCGTCCTATTCTGGATACGCCAAAGCGCATCCTCCGAGATGATGCTTCCTTGGTGCTTGAACCCGCATGGGGCGAATTTTACCCGCTTCTGGCGCTTCAGAAGACTACGACGAGCAGGTTTCGCCTGAATTCGGGGAGACTGAACCGCACCGAATCCGAAAACACCCTCTATGGCACGGTAAATTATGGTGCTATAATGGATGGGACGATGGTAGAACTTGTCGAGGGGTTTCCGAATCCTTCGGAAGCGATAGGTACCGAGATGGCGCATGTCGAGCAACTCTATAGAGAGCCTGTTGTACGAGGCTCGGTAGGCTTCCGTCTCAACTTTAGCAAAGTGATGAGTGGGGCTACACTTTCACGATTGGACGAGCGTGTAAGCGAAGAGGGTTCCATGACCCTGACGCGAGGCGGCACAACCGTCCAAAGCATGACTTGGTAAAGAGGGGGAAAGAGAAGCATGAAAAACCAGTGGGAAGAACGTGGCATTTTGTCCGCGAAGGGCTTCATCAGCGCCTTCATGCACACTTCGGAACTGGAATTCGTATCGCTTAGCGATACCGACCCCATGCAGGGGTACTTCCGAAGACCGAATAACGTCCTGCAAGAAATGCACGTAAAAAATCTCATCGTAAGCAAGGCGTCCCAATTCATGGCGAAGCGTATGCGTCCCGGAGCGTCTTGGGGGACAGGCATTACTCACTTGGAAGTGGGAACAGGAGTTGGCACGGGAACCACACAAGCGCCGCAACCTGAATCGGCTGACCAAACAGCGCTTCGTGCTCCACTGGCACGAAAGGCCATTACATCGTGGACATATCTGGATGCAAACGGGGCACCAACCGCTTCGGAAACAAACGTCCTTCAGCTGACCACGACGTTTAACGAGACAGAGGCAACGGGGGCTATTGTAGAAATGGGGCTGTTTGGCGGCGACGCCACGGATGCCATTGGGACAGGCTACATGTTTAACTACAAGACATTCCCGGTATGGAACAAAGCTTCGGATATGAAGCTGACCATTGTGTGGAAGCTCACGTTCTAATGAAAGGGGAGAAGGTACATGGCTGATTTTACCGTTCAGGATAAGTTTAACCCGGACAAATCCTTCACAGACGTGAAATTCGGTTCGGATTCCGTGCTTTTGGAAGTTGAACTGAACGA